>Ga0209965_1000066_pt1 | contig 33591 bp, 36 predicted proteins | sample SalPon2_B_H2O_MG_FD_185707 | JGI IMG/M metagenome (GOLD analysis project Ga0209965, IMG submission 185707) | Salt pond water microbial communities from South San Francisco under conditions of wetland restoration - Salt Pond MetaG R2_B_H2O_MG... | ecosystem: Environmental > Aquatic > Non-marine...
AGCCGTCGGCGTCCACCCAGAACTCCCCCTCGTCGGTGACTTCCTGCTTGAAGATCGGCACTTCGTCTTTTAGCCGGTCGATGCCGTCGGAGACCGCCGCGAACGCCTCCTCGCGGTGGCCCGCGAGCACGACGACGAAGACGATGTCCTCGCCGGCCTCAATGACGCCCTGCCGGTGGTGGAGGCGCACGTCGAAGACACCGTCGCGGGCTTCGAGGTCAGTCTCGATGCTCGCCATCCGGGTCTCGGCCACCTCGTCGTACATCTCGAAATCGAGGTGTGTGGTCGCCACGTCGTCGGGGGAATCGAACCGCCGGACTCTGCCGGTAAAGGTCGCGATTGCGCCCGCGCGGTCACCGTCTTGTGACCCCTTGACGGACGCGATCAGCGACCCCAGACTCTCGTACTCGGGACATTCGTGGAGAGCATCGACCACGCGGTCGGGGTGAACCGGGGGGACAGAGTCCGGTTCCGTCTCGAACAGCGGGGTCGAGACGGCGGTGTCATCGAGGACGAGATGGGGAATGTCGGCGGCTGGCATGTCGAGGACGAGCGCGTAGTCGTGACTGCACGCGAGTCGGTCCAGCGTCTCGTCGAGGGTGCAGTCGCCGTCGCTAGTTGCCTGCCATCCGTCTCCGAGGGTGGTCGTCGTCGCGACGTTCCCGGGGAGAGCGACCTCGCCGGTCCCGACGAGCGCGATTCGACCCGAGAGCGTGGCGGCGATTTCGGTCGCGGTTGCGCGGGCCGACGGGCCGACGACGCCCAGCGTGTACACGTTAGGCGGTTGTACGCGAGGGGCTTGTAGCTGTCGCGCTCGCCTACGCGCTTGATAAGTCTTAAGCGGCGAACGCGGAACATCTGGAACAATGAGAGTCGTCGTTTCTGTCGGCGGGAGCGTCCTCGTCCCCGACCCGGCCACCAACCGGGTCGACGAGTACGCGACCGTCATCGAGGGGTTGGTCGAGTCGGGCCACGAGGTCGCCGTCGTCGTCGGCGGTGGCGGCGTCGCCCGCGAGTACATCGGCGCGGCCCGCGAGGTCGGAGCCAACGAGAGCGAACTCGACCAGCTCGGTATCGCCGTCACTCGGCTGAACGCGAAGCTCCTGCTCGCCGCGATCGACGAGTCGATTACCGCGTCCGTCGTCCCCGAGAACTACGAACAGGCGCGCACCGACGTGCAGCGCGGCGACGTAACCGTCATGGGCGGTGTCGTCCCGGCACAGACAACCGACGCGGTCTCGGCCGTGCTCGCCGAGTACGTCGACGCCAACCGACTCGTCTTCGCCACCTCCGTCCCGGGCGTCTTCACCGCCGACCCGAACGAGGTCGACGACGCCGAGCGCCACGACGAACTCACGGCAAGTGAGCTGGTCGACACCGTCGCGTCGATGGAGATGACGGCCGGCGCGTCCGCACCCGTCGACCTGCTCGCGACGAAGGTCATCCAGCGCGCCGGGTTGGAGACGGTCGTGCTCGACGGCGCTGACCCGACTCGGGTGACCGACGCCGTCGAGCACGACTCCTTCGACGGGACGCGCATCGTACCCGACGAGGAGACGGCATGACCTCGCCGCACACGCTCGCCGACCGCCAGTACGACTTCTGGGCCGACGCCGCCGCCGATGCCGTCGAGGAGCGCGTCGAAGCGGGTGAAGAAATCGTCATCAAGGGCGGTATCTCGCCGTCCGGCGTCCCGCACTTCGGAAACATGAACGAACTGATGCGGGGCCACTTCGTCGCCGAGGTGCTCCGCGAGCGCGGTCACGATGTTCGACAGGTGTTCACCACCGACGACCGCGACCCGCTGCGCAAGCTCCCCCGGAAGCTCGCCGACCTCGACGGTAACATCGTCGGACTGGGCGAGGTGGACGCCTCGGCGCTCGGGACGAACCTCGGGAGACCGTACACCGACATCCCGGACCCGTTCGGCTGCTGTGACTCCTACGGCGACCACTTCTCCGAGATTATCCGCCAGTCGGCCGACCTGCTCGGTATCGACCTCGACATCCGCTCGAACACCGACCTCTACGAGTCGGGCGCGTTCGAGGACGTGACCCGCCACATCCTCGCACACGCGGACGAGGCCCGCGAGATACTGGGCGAGTATCAGGACAAGGTCGACGCGTCGTACGTTCCGTTCAACCCGATCTGTGCGGAGTGCGGGACGGTGACCGAGACCGTCACGAGCATCGACGCCGCGGCCGGCACCGTCGAGTACCGGTGTACGGACATCGAGGCCGGGGGCCAGACCATCGAGGGGTGTGGTCACGAAGGCACCGCGACGCTCCGAAAGGGGAAGCTACCGTGGCGGTTCGAGTGGCCCGCCCAGTGGCAGACCCTCGACGTGGACTTCGAGCCGTTCGGCAAGGACCACGCCGAGGGGTCCTGGCCCTCCGGCGAGCACATCGCCCGTAGCCTGCTGGGCAACGAGCCGCCCGTTCCGATGGTGTACGAGTGGTTCACCCTCAACGGAGAGGCGTTCTCCTCGTCTGCTGGTAACGTCGTCATGGTCTCGGAGGTGCTGGAACTGCTCGAACCCGAGGTGGTCCGGTACTTCTTCACGAAAGACCCCAAGCGTGCTCGTGACTTCTCCATCGAGCGGCTCGACCAGCTGGTCGACGAGTTCGACCGCTTCGAGCGGCTCTACTTCGGCGAGGAAGACGGCGGCGAGACCGAGACCGCACGCGCCGAGCGCGCGTATCCGTTCGTCACCGACCCCGACGCAGCGCGCATCCGCATCCCGTACACCTTCGCGGCCGTGCTCGGGATGACCGACGACGACGAGCTTCGGGCGACGATGGCGCGCCGGTCCGGACATCTCCCCGAGGACGCGAGCGACGAACAGGTCGAGCGTGCCCTCGGCCGCGTCGAGAAGGCCCGCGCGTGGGCCGTGCGCACGGACAACGAGTACAACTACCGGCTGGCCGAGGAGCTGCCCGAGGTCGCCTTCGACGACGCGACGACGAACGCGCTCGCGGACCTCGCCGACTACGTCGAGACCGAACGGCCCGACGGCGAGACGCTCCACGAGGAGATCTTCGAGACCGCCCGCGACCACGGCGTCGAGGTGGGCGACTTCTTCACCGCAGGCTACCGGCTCTTCCTCGATGAACAGCAGGGACCGCGTCTCGGGCCATTCCTCGCGGCGCTGGACCGGACGTTCGTCACCGAACGGCTACGGCTGCGCGAGTAACCGTTTCCGCTAAGTAGCCGAATCACCAAGCCCGAGTATGCAACATCGGGAACTTGGCGACTCTGGCATCGACGTGAGTGAGGTCGGCTTCGGTGCGTGGGTCATCGGCACCGACTGGTGGGGTGACCGCGACGAGTCCGACGCCCTGGAGATGGTCGAATACGCGCTCGACGCCGGCATTAACTACTTCGACACCAGCGACGTGTACGGCCACGGTCGCTCGGAGGAGCTACTCGGCGAGGTGCTCGACGAGCGGGGCGACGAGATGGTCGTCGCCACGAAGGTCGGCTACGACTTCTACAACAACCCACAGGCCGGCCACGGCGAGCTCCCGAAGGAGTACGACGCCGAGTATCTGCGCGATGCAGTCGAGAAGTCGCTCGACCGGCTCGGGACGGACCACGTCGAGTATCTCCAGCTCCACAACCCGGACGTGGCGGAGATGAACACGGAGGTGCTGGAGCTGCTGGATGAGCTCCGCGAGGAGGACGTGGCCGACGCCATCGGCGTCGCGCTCGGTCCCTCCATTGGCTGGCTCGCCGAGGGCGACTTCGCCATCGAACAGGAGTTCGACGGCGTCCAGTACGTCGGCAACATGCTCGAACAGGACGTCCACCGCCACTTCGTCGAGACGGTCGACCGCGAGGGCGCGAACACGTCGCTCATCCCCCGGGTCCCGCACTCCTCGGGGCTGTTGAACGAGCAGGTCACGCCCGACACCGAACTGGAAGCGGGCGACCACCGCGGCTTCCGGCCTGACGAGTGGTACGACACCGGCTTCGAGAAAGTGGAGACCCTCCGCTTCCTCGAGCGCGACGGCGAGCGCACGATGGGACAGGCGGCCATCCAGTGGCTGCTCTCGTACGATTCGGTCGCGAGCGTGACCCCGACGTTCCGGTCGAAGGCCGACATCGACGAGTGGGCGAGCGCCCCCGAGACGCCGGCGCTGTCCGACGAGGAGCGAACCAAGGTCGAAGAGCTGTACGCCAACGACTTCGGCATCGACCGCTTCGACGGGATGGAAAAAGAGGAGTACCGCACCAGCGTCGACGGCGACGACCTCCGCGCGGCCGGCATCCTCAACGCCGACTAATCGCCGATTCGCACGTCACAGCCGGTCGGAGGTAGCTCTCCGGAAGTAATCGTCTCGTTTTCGGCTCTTTCGTATCCGACGACCGTGATACCGACGAACGAGCGTGTGAACCGTTGCTCGTGGCGCTCGTCGGCCAGCCGTTCGAGGCGTCGCTCCTCTCTGTCCGCGACGTGTGAGAAGATGAGCCACACCTCCTCGTGGGCCGCCATTCGGGATTCGAGCGCCGCGACCGAAGTCCGGTCGTGTGGCGTCCCCGATTCGGGACCGACGGAGCCGACGAGGACACGTGGTGTGTGAAGGGGCGCTGTTACGGCTCGAACCCGACCGATTCGCTGCTCGCGTTACACGCCACCGTCGAACGCCACATCGCCGAACTCGCGGACCTGTTCGGCCGCGAGGTGCTCGGCGGCTTCACCATCTTCGGCGGCGGCCAGACCTTCTTCCGTCGGGAGCTGTTCGACGAACTCGGCGCGTTCGACGAGGAGATTCTCGTCGAGGACATCGACATGTCCGCACGGATTCACGCGGCGGGCAAACGCCTCCGCGTCGACCCCGATGTCGTCACTTACGAGGAGAATCCCGCGACGCTGTCTGCCTGGTGGAGCCAGCGCACCCGGTGGGCCCGCGGCTGGATGCAGGTCGCCGTCCGGTATCTGCCGCGGCTCCCGTTCGACTCGACGCTCTCGCGGCGCGCGCGCTTCGACGCCGCCTACACTTTCGTCTACGCGCTCGTCCCCGTCATCACCATCGTCGCCGCGCCGATGTTGCTGCTCGACCGGACGGTCCTCACGGGCGGGACCTTCCTTCCGTACGACTGGCTGTTGTGGAGTGCGGTCGGTGTCGCGCCCTTCATCACCTCGCTGCTCATATTCGTACGCGACCACCGCCACGGCTACGGCCACCACCCGACGGAACTGCTCGCCGCCATCACGCTGTGGGGCTACCTGTTCTGTCAGGGCGTCGTCTACGTGACGGCGTTCCTCGACGAGTTCGTCTTCGGCCGCGAGAGCGTCTACGTGACGACGACGCGCGCCGACGCGCCGGCAGACGACTGAGAGGAAATCTGATGTTCGCCCGCTCGCAGTTTACGCGAGGAACACGTGTCGCGGCCGGTCCGCGAGAATGTCGCGACCTCACATAACCCACCCTTTTCTTCTCGGGCTTCCTCGCGCTGTCGGCTCGCGATGCTCGCCGGGCGCTGTGGAGAGCCGCTCGTCGAAAAGTCTGGACCGAAAAGCTGCTCGCTGCGCTCGCAGTCTACGCGAGGAACACGTGCCGCGGCCGGTCCGCGAGAATGTCGCGACCCCATTGGACCGTGTCGCGGAACGCGTCAGAGCGGAAGAAGTCCATCGCGTCCTCTCGGTCCTCCCACTGGCTGGCGATGAACATGTCGTTCTCGTCGTCGACGTTCACCATCAGGTCCGTCTCGATGTGGCCGTCCATGTCGCCGAGCATCTCGCCGACGGTGCCGAAGTGGTCGACGAAGTCCTCGCGGTGTTCCGGCTTCACGGTGTAGAACATCCCCATCGTCCCGAACGTGGACTCCTCGCCGGCGCGCCCGACGATGTCCGGCAGGTCGGAGAGGTAATCGCCGGCCGTGTCGGCGGCGTCGCGCGTCTCCCACAGCGAGACGACGGCCGCGCGGTCGGTCGCGGTCCCCTTGTACAGCGACGTGCCGACGTGGGTGTCGTAGCGGTCGAAGCCGCCCGAGAGCGACTCGACCTCCTCGCGGAGGTCGTCGGTATCGGCCTCGGAGTAGAGCACCATCGCGTACACGTCCTCGCCGTGGGGTTTGCCGGCATAGATGTCGAGGTCAGAAAGCTCACCGCGGATGTCGTCGTCCGCTTCGTCGCCGGTCCCTTCGACCTCGGGCGGCGCGGTGTCGCCGCCGTCGTCTGCGGCCGTCGTGTCAGCACGCTCGGCGGCGTCGCGGTCTGCCAGCGGCCCGCCGATGCCGTCGCCGTCGACGCCGGCGAGGTCACCGAGGAAGCCGGAGGCCGTGTTGGCTGCGCGCTCGTTTTTCCACAGCGAGACAACCGCGGTTCGACCTGCGTGGGCGCGCACGGACGTGAGCAGGTGCGTGTCGTAGTGCTCGAAGTTGCCCCGCAGCCCGTCCACCTCGTCGACGAGCGCCTCGGCGTTCTCGTCGCTGTAGAAGACGAGACCGAAGCCGGCGTCGGGATACTCGCTCGCGTCGATGCCGAGACGGCGGAGCTCCTCCTCTAACTCCTCGGTCGTCGCGGCGTCGTGTGGCGGTGTTCCGGGGTCGGGTCGGTCGCCGGAGTCGTCCGAGTCGCCACCTTCGTCGTCCGTCTCAGCACCGCCGTCGTCGGGTTCAGATTCCTCGGCGTCGGTAGTCGCGGCCTCCACGTCGGTGGAGCCGTACGCCGGCAGCGGCTCGCCGGCGAACAGCTCGGGGAGATGTTCGGGCGCGAACCGGCGGCCGAACCGGAAGCGACCGAACTCCGCGTACCGCGAGGAGGAGGGGTCGAATCGCATGTCTGCAAGCAGATGCTTGATTTCGGTCGGGTCGTCGGCGAAGAGGGTGACCCCCCACTCGTGGTCGTCGAAGCCCATCGAGCCGGTGATAATTTGTGTCACCTTCCCGGCGTACTCGCGGCCGATGTCGCCGTGGCCGGAGATGAGGTCCGCCCGCTCGTCGAACGGGAGGTCATACCAGTTGTACTCGGGATCGCGGCGCTTGTCCATCGGGTAGAAACAGACGTGCTCGGCGTCCGGAATCGACGGGTAGAGCCGCTGGAGCATGTAGTTGCGCGTTCCGTCGTCCTCGATGTTCTCGATGCCGGCTTCGAGTTCCTCGGTGACGTAGCCCGAAATCTCGGTGACGGAGACGTACGAGTCGGTGCGCTCGGTGAAGCCGGCGAGTGCGGTGTGTTCGAAGGCGCGCTCGATGCGGTCGAGCTGTTCGGTCTGCGGGCGGAGATGCAACACCATGATGTCGGCCTCGTGGCCGGCGACGGTGAACACCGCAGAGCCGCCCTGCTCGGCGTCCGAGAGGTTCTCGCGGTCGCGCAGGAACTCGACGCCCTCGGCGAGCGCGCGGTCGCGTTCGTTGTCGGGGGCCTCGCGCCACGCATCCCAGTCGATACGGCGGAAGTCGTGGAGCGCGTACCACCCTTCCTCTGTCGCGGGAGCATCACGTCGGGTCATACCTCCAATTTGGTCCGGGGTTTCATGGGCTGTTCGGTTGGTCGTCGCGAAATCGTTTTCCACGGACCACTCCCACGAGAGATATGCCCGGTCCCGTATTCATCGACGGCGAGGACGTGACGCTCCGGACGCTCGAACGCGACGACCTCGATCTGCTCCACCGGTCGCGCAACGACCCCGCGATTCGCTCGTGGCTCACCTTCGAGACGCCGTCGACGATGGACGACATCGAGTCCTTCTACGAGTCGACGGTGCTCGGTGACGGGAACGTGAACCTCGTCGTCTGTATCGACGGCGAACCGGCGGGGACGGTTGTCCTGTTCGATATCTCCCGTCACAGCGCCGAGTTGGCGGCGTGGCTGTTCCCGGAGTACCACGGCGAGGAGTACGGCCGCGAGGCGTCGGAACTGCTCGTCGACCACGGCTTTTCGGACCTCGGACTTCACCGGATTCGCGCGAAGGCGCTGGCCGACAACGAACCGTCGCGCGGGCTGGTTCGCTCGCTGGGCTTCTCGAAGGTGGGCGTTGCGCGCGATGCGGTCTTCCAGCGGGGCGCGTATCGGGACATGGTCCGGTACGACCTGTTGAGCGACGAGTGGCGCACGTCGTAGCCGCGCCCAGACAACGGAGGAACGCTGGCTACCCAAGCAGCTGCGGGGCGAAGATGGTTGCGAGCAGCGACGCGAGCATCGCCAACCCGATGGTGATGGTGACAGCGCGGGTCGCGGCGTGTTTATCAGACAGCGGGAATCGAGAGACGACGGCCTGCGTCGAGGTTCGGAGGATGTGGCCGCCGTCGAGTGGGAACGCCGGCACGCAGTTGAACTGCCCGAGGATGACGTTGATCCACGCGACCCAGAACAACAGCGTCCCGAACAGCAGGATCGGGCCGGTACCGAGGAACGCAAGCGGACCGTCACCGACGACGTAGAAGTTCTCGTAGATGCCGACGAAGCCGGGGAACGGCTGGTCGATGCTCGGGAGCGTCACGGCCGCGAAGGGGAGGCTGATGGTGAACGCCGCCCGCTGGATACCGTTGAGACCGTCGCCGCTCCCGCCACCAATCGCGGTCAGGAAGAACTCCGCCGGATACCCCTCGATACCGAAGTCGTCCACGCTCATCCCGGTGGTGCCGGGCTGGATTGTGACGCCGATGAAGCCGGTGTCCTCGCGCGGGTGGTCGGCGAGCTCTACGTCGAACGTTCGCTGCTCGCCGTCGTGATACCCGGCGACGGTGACCGACTGGCCGGCGGTCGTCTCGTCGAGAATCGCTCCGAGGGTCGCGCTGTCGAGGACGCGCTCACCGTCGATGGCGGTGACGATGAACGCCTCACCGCCGAGCCCGGACACGTCAGCAAGCGGTGACGGACCGGGGTCGCTCGGGTCGGAGACGTTCGTGTACGCGCCGATCGGCGTGGTGACGGTCTCGCCGGTCGAACTCTCCAACGTCGCGACCTCGCGGTCCCGAAGCGCCGCGTTCAGCCCCGGCTCGGTGTAGACGGCCGTCCCGTTCACCTCGGTGATGGTAGTGTTGATATCGAACGGTGCCGTGGGTGCTGCCCCGACGACGGTGAGCGAGCGGTCGACGGTCGCCGTCTCACCCGACTCGAGCGCGACGGAGACGGTGCGGCGGTCGGTCTCGTCAAGGAGATCGTCGAACTCAGAGGAGTTTGTCACCTCTATGCCGTCGACGCCCGTAATCACGTCACCGCGGTCGACACCGCCCTGTGCGGCGGCACCACCGGGGAGTGCGCCGGCGATTGGTGCGCCCGAGACGACGGCGATGGAGCCGGCGACCGGACCGAACAGGAGTGCGAAGGCGACGATGGCGACGGCAAAGTTGTTGGTGACGCCGGCCGCGAACATCCGGGTCTGTGCGCCGCGGCTCGACTGCCGGCGCTGTTCGTCGTCCGGTTCCACGAACGCGCCGACGGGGATGAATGTGAACAGCGCCAGCCCCATCGAGTCCACCTCGATATCCTCCACACGCGAGAGCAGGCCGTGGCCGCCCTCGTGGACGACAAGCCCGACGAGGAGCGCGGCGACGATTTCGGGCGCGGCCGACAGCGGGAGGAAGTCGTTCACGCCCGGAATCGCGAGGACGTTGCGTGGCTGGGTCAGCTGTGTCGGCTGTGGGTTGTTGAGGGCCTGAATCCCGCCGAGCAAGACGAGCACGAAGGAGCCGGCCATCACGACGAGGGCGATGCCGACACCGAGATTCCCCCACGCGCGCCAGAACCGCTTCGGGCGGGCGAGCCAGTCGAGGAAGGCCTTCCCGCGCTCGGTGTGGAGCGTCACAATCGGCCCGGAGAGACGAATCCAGTCCGGAAGCAGACCGCGTGATTTCGCGCCGAGTCCGGCCAGCATGAAGCCGACAACGGCGGCGAGCACGAGCGTCAGCGTATCCACCATTATCTGAAAAACGACCGCCCGGCGCAAGAGGGTTCCGGCTCTCCCGCCTGCGGCCCCGCGATAGCCCGGAGCAGCCCCCTGCGGGCGGTTACCGCGAGGTAACGGTTCGCCGACGGAAACGCTGATACGCACCGCGGAGATACGAGCAGGTATGACAAAGCGACACGTCCGACTCCCGCCCGACGCGGAGGCCGGACTCGAAGCGCTCGTCACAGAGGTCGACGAGCGGCTGACCGCCGCGCGCACCGAGGGCGGCGAGAGCACCTGCGAGGTCGTCCAAGACGTGCTCGTGGACCTCCACGGGGACCGCGAGGCGTACGAGCGCTGGCAGTCGGGCAAGTCGGTGTCGGCAGCAGAGCGCGTCCGCCTGCAGGGGTACGACCCGTGCAACTCCACGCTGGAGAGCGAGTACTACGCCGAGAAGGACGAAGAGCGGTTCGAGCGGTCGAAACATCTCCAGTGGCTCTGGCGGCAGTTCGACGCCACACCGATGGCCGACAACATCGCCTTCGCGCTCCGGTTCCGGGAGATGCTCGCGAACCACCTGTTCGACGAGGTGGGGGAGAACGTCCGCATCTTCAAGGGGGTCACCTTCTCGTACGGCCACAACATCACGATAGGCGACAACGTGGTCGTCCACGACGACGTCCACCTCGACGACCGCGGAAAGCTCACCGTCGGCGACCGCGTCTCCATCTCCGACCGGGCGCACGTGTACAGCCACGACCACGACATCGTCGACCAGACCGAGGTCCGAAACTACCACACCGTCATCGAGAACGACGCCCGCGTCACCTACGACGTGATGGTGACCGCCGGGGTCAGGGTTGGCGAAAACAGCGTCGCCGGCGCGCGCTCAACCGTCACGGGCGACATTCCGGCCCACCACGTCGCGGTCGGTCAGCCGGCGAAGGCCGTGCGCGTGAAGCCGGGCTTCGAGGACGACGTGACCTTCGAGGAGGGGTCGCTCACCGACAACAGCGAGGAGCGCGAACTCGATTACACCTTACCGGAGGGGTTCGTCTCCTTCGACGAGTTCGAGCGCCCGCCCGAACTGTCGAAGCCAACGCGCCGTCACCGCGAACGCTGAGTACCTCGATTATCGCCGGATTTCTCGCACGAGCAGCAGTCCTGCACCGAGATCACCGATAGCGACCAACAGCGGCAGCGGGCCGAGCCACGTCGGCAAGAAGGGGACGAAGGCGAGATACGAGTCGAGCGTCGCGTAGAGGTCGGTCAGCGGGCTGTTCGTTCGCGTGACGAGCGTCCCGTCGGTATCCGCGACGGACGGCTCCTCGGGGAGATACTCGTCGTCGAGTCGGATGCGGTCGGCCTCGTAGACGAGCGAGCGCTCCTCCTGCCGGAGGTGTGACCAGACGACCGTGCCGTTGGGCGCGACCTCGAGGATGCGGAACCGCCGCGAGTCGGTGATGAGCGTGTTCCCGTTGGGGAGGCGGTCGGCGTCGCGGGGCCACCGGAGCGACGGGTCACCGACGTTGGAGTCTGTGGGGACGGAGCCGTACTCGGAGATGACCTCTTCGGTCGTCGCGTTGATCTCGACGATGCGGTCGTTGCCCGAATCAGCGACCACGAGCGTCCCCGTGTTCTCCAGCAGGTTCGGGTTGTGCTGTTCGTTCATGATCGAGTGGTTCCCCGGTTCGCCGTACGTCTCGACGATGGTCTCGTTGCGCGCGACCTCCAGCGTCACGTCGTAGTTGCGCACCGAGAGCAGGAAGTTCCCGTTCTCCAAGTGGTCGATGTCGTTGAGGTGGGTCCAGTCGGACTCGGGACCGCTGCGGGCGAACTCCTCTTCGCTCCCTTCGGGGACGTGTTCGTCGAACCACTCCGTCCCGCGGCTGATGTGGTCGCTGGCGTTCCACTCCCAGGTGATGGTGCCGGACTGGTCGACGGTGAACGCGCGGTGGTTCCCCATGTCGGCGATGGCGGTCTCGCCGCTCTCCAGTCGGTCGGCGTCGTGCACCTCGTGGTGGTTCGGGAAGGCGTCGAACCACGAGTACTCCCAGACAACGTCTTTCGTTTCGTAATCGACCTCGACGACGCGGTTCTCGACGCACGGGCGGTCGTACTGGTCTTCCTGGTAGTGCGTGGGACACTCCGACTGCGGAACGGAGACTGCCACGCTGGTGAGGATGTTCCCGTTCTCCAACTGCTCGGTGTCGAACACTCGAGAGTTGGGAACCGACCAGTTCCAGACGGTGTTGCCGGACTCGTCCACGACGGCCGCGTAGCCGTTGTTGTAGCCGAACCAGCCGTCTGCCTGTACGCCGAAGAGGGTGTACCGTTCATCGGTCGTCGTCGTCTCTTGGACCGACCCGCTGCTGTAGGCGACGCCGGCGAGCAAGGACGTGGAGAGCAGTACCACCAACACGAGCACGGTGGCGCGTCCTGTATCCATGCCGCGATATTCGCAGAATAACGTATAGTCGTGGTGGTTCTACAGTCCGAGTTCCTCGGCCAGCGCGGTGAAGGAGTCGACCTCCAGTGACGGGTCCGGACCGACGTTCGGGTAGGGACCGTCGTCGCGGTTCACCCAGACGCCCTGCATTCCGGCCGCCTCAGCGCCCGCCACGTCGAACCAGCCGGCGGTGACGTGGGCGACCTCCTCGATTGGCGTGTCGATGCGGCCGGCGGCGTGGCGGTACAGTTCGCCGTCCGGCTTGAACGTCTCCACCTCGTCGGCGCTGACGTACCCCTCGACGCGGTCGTGGAGGTCCGCCACCTCGAACATCCGGTCGAGCATCTCGGGGTTGCCGTTCGAGACGACCCAGCAGTCGTACGCGTCGGTGAGCCGGTCGAGGCCGGCGCGCACGTCCGAGAAGACGTGGAGATCCATGTACACCGACAGAATCTCCTCGCGCTCGTCGTCGGTCACGTCCGCGCCGGCGGTCTCGAGCGCGTAGGTGAGCGCGCGGCGGTTCAGCTCGTAAAACGACTCGTAGCTGTCCACATCGTTGACGACGACCGAGTACATGAGCGACTGCGAGCGCCACCGCTCTGCCACCTGCTCGGGGTTCGGGACGTAGTCGGCGAGCGCGTCGACGGCGGAGCCGACGTCGACGATAGTGCTGTAGGAGTCGAAGGTGAGCGTCGTGATACGGTCAGTGGCGAGCATACCCCAAGGATGTCCGGCGGCGGTTTAGCCGTGGGGGTCAGACGGGGCGGCGCTCGGCGGCGAGCACGGAGAGGTCACCGTCGAGGTCTAAGACGAGCTGTTCGTCGTCGAGGGGGATCGAGAGAGTGAGCCGCCACGGGTCACTGCTCCGCTCGACGGTCGTGTGGCGGTCGGAGACGCACCAGTCGAGCGTCCAGAAGGGGACGCTGTTCAGGTCGATATCGTGGTCCTGATAGAAGGAGACGATACGGGCGTCGTCTAAGAGCACGAGTCCGACCGACGACCGGATGGAGTGGTGACACCGCTGGCACTCGTGTTCGACGCGCACGCGCTCGGGGTCGTCCGTATCGCGTACGTCGGCCAGATGCGTCTCCATGCGCCCGGAGCAGTCGGGACAGACGCCGTCGGCGGAGAGACACGAGAGATGGCGGGCGCGCTGATTGAACGCTGCCATCAGCTCCTCGCGGGTGCGGTCCTCGATACCGCCGGGCGGGAAGGCGTAGCCGCCGTGGCTGCGCTCGCAGTCACGACACCGAATCTCGATGCGTTCGTCCTCGTAGACGGCTTCGAGCGGGCCATCACACGAGAGACAGGAGCCGGCGACGGTGAACGGCTCCAGCGAGGGGTCCTGATTCAGCGTGCCCGAGAGCACGGCGGCGATGACCGACCGACCGGCGGCGCGGAACTCGTAGCCGTCGTCGGTCTTGTGGATGAACTGGCCGCGGAGCTTCGAGAGATGGTAGTTGAACTGTGCGGAGTCTGACATCCCGACCTCGCGGCGAATGTCGGAGAAGGCGGCGGGGCGGTCGAGCGTCCAGAGGGCTTCGAGGATGGAGAGGCGCGTCTCGTTGCCGACGACGGCAAAGGCCTCGGAGGGGGCGAGACACTCCTCGCAGGCGAGTAGCGACTCGGTGTCGCTCGGTGGGGCGTCACTCATACGTCTGCTTCGGGAGAGAGCCACTAAACCGTTCGCTGCGTCACGGGTGCTTTCTGCGACACGGTAGCTTTATCAGTCGCACGGAGCCAAATCTACACAATTACGCAATGACTGCAAATCATCAACAACCGGAGGTGAACATCGGACTGGTGGGTCACGTCGACCACGGGAAGACGACGCTCGTGCAGGCGCTTTCGGGCGAGTGGACCGACCAGCACTCCGAGGAGATGAAGCGCGGAATCTCCATCCGGCTCGGCTACGCGGACTCGACGTTCCGGCGACGGCCGGACGTCGACGCCCCCGACTGCTACACCGTCGCGAACGAGGTGGACGGCGTCGAGACCGAGCACGTCCGCACTGTCTCCTTCGTGGACGCGCCCGGCCACGAGACGCTGATGGCGACGATGCTCTCTGGGGCCTCGATCATGGACGGGGCCGTCCTCGTCGTGGGGGCAAACGAGGACGTGCCACAGGCACAGACGGAAGAGCACCTGATGGCACTCGATATCATCGGTATCGAGAACGTCGTCATCGCACAGAACAAGATTGACCTCGTGGACAGCGGGCAGGCCCGCGAGAACTACGAGCAGATCCAGGAGTTCGTCGAGGGCACCGTCGCCGAGGACGCGCCGGTCGTCCCGATTTCCGCAGAACAGGAGATCAATATCGACGTGCTCATCGACGCCATCGAGGAGACGATTCCGACGCCGGAACGCGACCCCGAGGCGGACCCGCGGCTGCTCGTCGCTCGCTCCTTCGACATCAACCGTCCGGGGACGACATTCGACACGCTCACCGGTGGCGTCATCGGTGGCTCGCTCACGCAGGGGACCCTCGACGTGGACACGGACATCGAGATTCGCCCCGGCCGCGAGGACGACGGCGACTACGACCCGGTCGCGACGACGGTCCGCTCGCTGCAGGCGGGTGGGTCGACCGTCGACTCCGCCACGCCCGGTGGACTCATCGGCGTCGGCACGGGACTCGACCCGTCGCTGACGAAGGGCGACGGGTTGGCCGGGCAGGTGGCCGGGCCGGGCGACTCGCTGCCGCCGGTCCACGATAGCTTCACGATGGACGTGGAGCTGTTGGACCGCGTGGTGAGCGACGACGACGACGAGATCGAGCCGATCTCGACGAACGAGCCGCTGATGTTGACGGTCGGGACGGCCACGACGGTCGGTTCGGTCACCTCCGCGCGCGACGAGGAGGCCGAGGTCACGCTCCAGCGACCCGTCTGTGCCGAGGCGGGCGCGAAGATTGCGATCAGTCGCCGAGTCGGCGCGCGCTGGCGACTCATCGGCGTCGGGACGCTCGAATAATGCGGGTCGCGGTAGACACGAACGCGCTGATGATGCCCGTCGAGTGTGACGTGCGACTGTTCGACGAGCTGGACCGGCTGCTCGACGACTACGAGCTGGTCGTCCCGGAGACGGTCGTCGCGGAACTCGACAAGCTGGCCGAGGGGAACGGACAGGAGGGGGTCGCCGCCTCCGTCGGCCGTGACCTCGTCGACCGGTGTACCGTCGTGGCTACCGACGAGTCGTACGCTGACGATGCGGTGCTGGCACTCGGAGAAGAGTGTGCATACGCCGTAACGAACGACAAACCACTGCGACAGCGGCTCGCGGACGCTGGCGTTCCCGTAATCTGTTTACGCGGGGAGCATAAACTCGCGATAACGAACTAATGTACAAGAAGGTCACACTCAAGGATACGGTGGAGGTGCCCCCGGAGTTTCTACCGGACCGCACCTCCCCGGACGTACCGTCGGAACTAATCAAACAGCTGCTCCAGCAGAAGCTGGAGGGGAAGATGGACGAGCAGGTCGGCTCCGTCGTCACCGTCACGAACGTGACGAACATCGGGACCGGCGCGGTCGTCCCAAACCAGCCAAGCGTCTACTACGAGGCCACCTTCGAGGCCATCACCTACGACCCGCAGATGCAGGAGGTCGTCGACGGTGAGGTCGTCGAGGCGGTCAACTTCGGCGCGTTCGTCGGCATCGGTCCGGTCGACGGACTGCTCCACGTCTCACAGATCTCCGACGAGTATCTCGCCTTCGACGGCGAGAACGAACAGCTCGCCTCCCGCGACTCCGGGCGGCTTCTCGGCGTCGGCGACGCGGTTCGGACGCGCATCGTCACGAAGAGTATCGACGAGCGCAATCCCCGCGACTCGAAGATCGGCCTGACCGCAAAGCAGGTCGGGCTCGGCAAACACGGGTGGCTCGAGGAGAACCGCAAAGAGCGGGCGAGTGGAGGCAACTAGATGGCCCAACGACTCGTCTGTCGTGACTGCCACCGCGTGCTCGATGTCGAGGACGGCGAGCAGTGTCCGGCCTGTGGCTCGAACTCCTTGACGGAAGACTGGGCGGGCTACGTCGTCATCACCCACCCGGAGGAGTCACAGATTGCGACCGAGATGGAGATTACCGAGCCGGGCAAGTACGCACTGAAAGTCCGGTAATGGGCGTCCTCCTCGAACTGCCGGCCGACCTTCGCAGCGAACTCAAAGACCCGCTGGGTCCAATCTATCAGGACGCCGACGAACTGCTTGCGGCGGCCGGCGAACCGGTCGTCGCGGTCGGCGATATCGTCACCTACCACCTGCTGGAGGCGGGCTACTACCCGGCGCTCGCGCTCGTTGACGGGAAGACGAAGCGCGAACGCGTCCGGGAGTCGGTACGAGAGGCGACGACCGGCTTCGGCGAGCGCATCGAACTCGAATCGCCCGCCGGCGCGCTGTCGGCGGCGATACTGGAGGCGCTCGTCGCGGAGCGTGGCGGCTCAACGCTGGTGGAGGTGCTCGGCGAGGAGGACCTCGCTGCCCTGCCAGCGGTGCTCGTTTTGCCCGACGGGGCGAGCGTCGTCTACGGCCAGCCAGACCAGGGGATGGTGCTGGCGACGGTGACACCGGAGCTACGCGAGCAGGTACGGGAGCTTCTCGACTCGTTCGTCGGAAACCACGAGCGAGCGTACGAGATTCTGGGCGTCTGAGTCGGCGACTCGAAATCCTTTTACGCATTTCGGCGGGATATACGGGCAACGAACCATGGAAATCGACGTTATCTCCGAAGACGAGAACCCCATGTTGCACCGGACGGACGTGCGGTTCGAGGTGACTCACGAGGAGGCAAGCCCGTCGCGGCTCTCCGTGCGTGACTCGCTCGCCGCCACGCTCAACAAGGACGCCGACGAGGTCGTCATCCACAATCTCGACACCAAATATGGGATGCGGACGACCGTCGGCTACGCGAAGGTGTACGACAACGCGGAGGTCGCCACCGAGGTTGAACAGGAGTACATGCTCGACCGCAACAAAATCGAAGACGAGGAGGAAGAGACGGAGGAGGCTGAGGCATAATGGCCCGCCACGAGTACTATAACGACGACGGCACCACGGACAAACAGCAGTGTCCGCGGTGTGGTGACACCTTCCTTGGTGACCACGGCGACCGGCTCCACTGTGGGAAGTGCGGCTACACCGAGTACACCGACGAGTAACGCCCGTCCGGGCATGACCGACGTTTCGTTTTCCTCTCGTTTGCGTCCGCGGGCGGGGAGAGCGTGAGCCGCGTCCTCGGTATCGAAGGAACCGCGTGGTGTGCAAGCGCCGCCGTCCACGACACCGCGACCGACGAGACCGTCATCGAGTCCGACGCCTACGAACCCGATAGCGGCGGTATCCACCCGCGCGAGGCCGCCGAACACATGCGCGAGACAATTCCTCGCGTCGTCCGGGCGGCACGCCAGCGGGCCGAGCGGATGGCGGGCGACGGTGAGCCTGCAATCGATGCCGTCGCCTTCTCGCGGGGACCGGGACTCGGTCCGTGTCTCCGTATCGTCGCGACCGCGGCGCGGGCGCTCTCGCTCGCGCTCGACGTGCCGCTCGTCGGCGTGAACCACATGGTCGCACATCTCGAAATCGGCCGCCATGGGTCCGGCTTCCGGTCGCCCGTCTGTCTGAACGCCAGCGGCGCGAACGCCCACCTGCTCGGCTACCGGGGCGGCCGCTACCGCATCCTCGGGGAGACGATGGACACCGGCGTCGGCAACGCAATCGACAAGTTCACGCGCCATCTCGGCTGGTCGCATCCGGGCGGGCCGAAGGTGGAACAGAGAGCCGCGTCGGGCGAGTACGTCCCGCTCCCGTACGTCGTAAAGGGGATGGACTTCTCGTTTTCCGGAATCATGAGCGCGGCAAAGCAGGCCGTCGACGACGGCGTGCCGGTCGAAGACGTGTGTTTCTCGCTCCAAGAGACGATGTTCGCGATGTTGACGGAGGTCTCCGAGCGGGCGCTGTCGCTGACCGGCGCAGAGGAACTCGTCTTGGGCGGGGGAGTCGGCCAGAACGCCCGGCTGCGTGAGATGCTCGCGACGATGTGTGAGACGCGGGGTGCAAAGTTCCACGCGCCGGAACCTCGATTCCTGCGTGACAACGCCGGGATGATTGCCGTCCTCGGCGCGCGGATGTACGAGGCCGGCGACACGATTCCCGTCTCGGCGTCGGCCATCGACTCCGACTTCCGCCCGAACCAGGTGGACGTGACGTGGGACGCCGGCGGCGACGTGTCCGTCACGCGCCCGCAGGCGAACGAGATTCGCGGCGCAGAGGCGGTCGTCACGATGGGCGAGCGCGTCAGGAAAGAACGCGTCGGCAAGGCGTACCGCCACCCGACGCTGGACGAGCGGCTCCGGAGCGAGCGAACCCGACAGGAGGCCCGGCTGACGAGTCTCGCGCGCCGGGAGGGCGTCCCGACGCCCGTCGTCTTCGACGTGGACGACACCGATTGCGTGCTCCGATTCGAGCGCGTCGGCGACCGGGATTTGCGCGAGGCGCTGACCGAGTCAAACGTGCGGGCCGTAGGTCGACACCTCGCCGCGTGTCACGGTGCGGGCTTCGTCCACGGCGACCCGACGCCGCGGAACGCGCGGGTCGGCGACGACCGCGTGTTCCTCATCGACTTCGGTCTCGGCTACCACACCGAACACGTCGAGGACTACGCGATGGACCTCCACGTCTTCGAGGGGTCACTCGCCGGGACGAGCGACGACGCCGACCGGCTGACCGAGGCCTTCGAGGCCGGATACGAGTCGCGCGGCGACGCCGAGGTCATCGCGCAGCTCCGCGAGGTGGAAGGACGCGGCCGCTACCAGTGAGACCGGTAACTCCTTTTGTCGGCGCGTCGAACTCCGCATATGAGCGACACACCTGAGTCGGGCGAACTGCTTGGAATCCCGTACAACTTCGAGCGACCGTCGCTCGGCCGGATGCTGTCGGCCTACTGGCAGCCGGGCGAGGGAATACTCGTCGAGAAGCCGTTCGGCGTCGGCTACACGCTGAATCTGGCCAACTGGCGGTCATGGCTCGTCGTCGGTCTCATCGGCGCGCTGTTTTACCAACAGGAGCGCGGCGGGAGCGACGAGACCGACGACGAGCCGGTCGAAGTGCTGGTCGACGAGTAACGGAGTTCGACGCGACTTTACTGACTTCGGCCGCAGTACGCTCGTGAGCCTCCGCTACGTCACGACGAACGAGGGGAAGACCCGGGAAGCGCTGTCGTATCTCGACGACGACGTGACCCAACTCGATTACGACTACGCCGAGCCGCAGGCCGACGAACTCGAACCCATCGCCGCGGCCGGTGCACGAGAGGCGTATCGCGTGGCCGGCGAGCCGGTCATCGTGGACGACGCCGGATTGTTCATCGAGGGACTCGACGGCTTCCCGGGACCGTACTCGGCGTACGTCGAGCACACGCTCGGCGTCGAGCGTGTCGGCGAAATCGCCCGCGACGCGGGCGCGACGCGGGCGGCGTTCCGGTGCGTGCTCGCCTACTGCGACGGCGAGCCGTTCGCCGCGACGCCGGAGCCAGTCGACCGGGGCGAGCGCCGCGGACAGGACCTCTCCGCCGACGACCGCGACCGCGCCGCGACCGACGACACCGTCGCGGAGGGTGAGCTTCCGGTCAAGCTGTTCGTCGGTTCGGTTCCGGGGCGTATCGTCGAGCCGCGGGGCGACGACGGCTTCGGCTACGACCCCATCTTCGAACACGACGGCCAGACGTTCGCGGAGATGGCCGCCGACCAGAAGAACGCCATCTCACACCGCGGGCGCGCGCTCGCGACGTTCGCCGACTGGTACGCCGACCGGTAACGCAGTCGTATCTGCGCGTTCGGGGTATCTTTGCGCTCGGCAGCCAAACACCGGGTATGCAGGTGCGTCCACCGACCCCGACAGAGCTGTCGGCGGTCGCCGAACTCCACACCGCCGCGGCCGAAGCCGGTGGCCGGCGCGCGTACGACGAGTCGACGACCGCGGCGTGGGCGAAACGCGGCGAACGAGGTCCCGACGACTACCCGGTCGACGACCCGGCGAGTCACTTCGTCGTCGCCGTCACCGACCGCGTCTGCGGCTTCAGCGAGGTCGTTCCCGACGCCGGCGAGGTTCGAGCGGTGTACGTTCACCCCGACTGTGAACGCCGCGGCGTCGGGACCGCACTGCTCGCACACGTAGAGGGATACGCACGCGGCCGGGGAGTCGAGTCACTATCTCTGCAGTCGTCGTTAAACGCTGTCGGCTTCTACGAGACCGCCGGCTACGAGGCGGACGCGGCCGAGGCGAGTCCCGGCGGCATCGAGGTCGTCAGGATGGAGAAATCACTGTAGCTCGCGGTCCGGGCCGGGGTACTCTCCCTCGCCGACTTCCGGCCACAGGACTTCGGGGTCGAACAGCCGGGCGAACGCGCTCGGCGGGCGGATGCTCACGGTGACGTGTTGTTTCAACACCGCCCCGGCCTCGACGCTCGTCAGATTGTCGTCGAAGGTGACGAGGTGCGCCGCGTTGCCGCGGTAGGCTGCCGCCAGTCCGGGGTGGTCGCCCTCGGGATGGTCGACCACCTCGGCGAGCGATTCGAGTTTCGACCGGTGGTCGGCCGCGAGGTCGGCGTCCGCGAGGCCGGCGACGAGCCGCTCGGTGTCATCGAGCAGCGGTTCGGAGACGACGAGCGTGAGCCACGAGTGGCTTCGAATCCTGTCGAGGACCAGCCGAGCGTGGCCGCCGACGAGCAGGTCGGCCGCGAGCACGTCAGCGTCGACGACGATGCGCGTCAGGTCCGGTTCGTCACTCATCGTCGCGAAGCTCGGCAAGACGCGTCTCGATGTCAGGCGCTGTCACGTCGTACTGTTCGCCGCGGGCGAACAACTCACTCCAGTCCATACCGGGGTGAGGAGCGCGGGGGGCTTAGCCGTCGGGCTTTTGCTCGCGAGCGGCCAACCTCGACCGTGCGCGAGTTCGACTTCGAGGTGGCCGTCTGTGCCGGGCTGGAGCGCGACGGCAAGCTCGTTTCTCGCCAGCTCGCCGGCAGTATCCACGGCTCGCGCGTGATAGATACGGTCGTCGTGGAGCCGGGAGCCGAGTTCGACGACCGCCGCCGGCTGACGAGCGAGACGATTCCGCCCCGGCTCCTCGAGACCGACATCGGTCCCGGGACGGCGAGACGACCCCAGAACACGGTCGGCGGGTCGGGCTACGCGCGCGGCGCAATCGAGGCGGGTATCGACTGCGGTTACCTCACCCGGGAGCGACGCGGCGGCCAGGAGTACGTTCGGGCGACGACACGCTACCCCGACCGGTGGTTCGACGGGCTCGTCGGCATCGAGAACAAGCCCGACCTCGACCGACCGGGCGAGTTGGAACTCCAACTGCGCAAAGATGTGTCGCTGTCCCTGTTTGATGAGGTGTGGCTCGCGACCGCCAGCCACGTCACGGGCGCACACCTGAACCGCATCCCCGAGGGAGTCGGCGTCTGGCGCGTCGACCCCGAGACGGGCGACCGGACGACGGTTCGGGAGGCGACGCCGCTCGACCCGAAGCGCGGGGGGATCGAGATTCTGGAGACGCATCCGGGCCACACCGAGATACGGACGGTGACCGACGAGGAGAAACGGAAGTATCGACGGCGCGTCGCAGAGCGCGCCTACGGGAAGGGGTGGCGCGTCGCCTTCCCCGACTGCCCGCACGTCGAGGAGCGAGCGGTTGCCGGCGTCGACGGGCTGGCCTACTGCACCCGCCAAGAGCAGTTCGTCCGGCCGGCGGACGCCTGCGAGAGCGAGGACGAGGGTCCCGAGGTCGATGTCGACGCGCGCCGGGCGGAACACTCCCCGTGGGTTCGCGACCCGGCAGGCGCGAGAGACAAGCAGGTCGGCTTGGACCGCTACAGCTGATACTGCTCGCCGTCGACGGCGAGCGGGTCCTCGAAGGCGCGGTCGGCCGGGGTGAAGTGTGAGACGTGGAGCACGCGGTAGCGGTCGGCGTCGAGTTCCGCTGCGAGGTCGCGTGCCCCCTCGATTGTCATGTGTTTCGTCCCGAACGTGCGAGGAACCCCATCGTCGTCGTGGTGGTCGCCGCCGAGCGGGTGGTACTGACACCGCGAGGCGGGCGTGATACCGTCCGCGAGCAGCAGGTCGGCCCCGCTGAGCGCCTCCCGTGAGGCGTCCGCGATTCCGAAGTTCGTGTCGCCGGTGATAGCCAGCGAGGCGTCGCCGTGGTCGATGCGGACGCCGTAACACACCAGTGGCGGGTGGACGACGGGGACGAACGTCACCTCGAAGCCACACACCTCGAAGGACTCGTGCGCGTCGTGACCAGTGACGGTCACCGCATCGAGGTAGTCGTAGTCGCCGGCGACGGTCTCAGCGACCGACTTCCCCGTCTCGGGGTCGGTCTCGTCCGCGGCGTGGACGGGGAGACTCGACAGGAGTCGGTAGGCGTTGCCCATCCCGTGGAGATGGTCGAAGTGGATGTGGGTGACGAGGGCAGCATCCGGCAGCGACACCTCGTGGTCGAGCATCTGGTGGCGGAAGTCGGGCGAGATATCGACCAACAGCGACTCGTCGGTCACCTCGTTGTGGATGTGTACGGAAAATCGCGTGCGCTCGACCCCCAGCTCGCGGGCGCGCTCGCAGGTGTCACAGTCACAGCCCGGGGTCGGCGTTCCCGTCGTGTCGCCCGTCCCGAGCAAGGTCACCTGCATCAGTGGTCGTGATCGTGGTCGTGGTCACCGCCGTCGCCCGCGACGGGCGCGGTCTCGTCGGACATCATGTCCATGTTCTTGAGATTGTCACGCTCCTCGAACCCTTCGACAGCCCGTTCAAGATCGTCTTGTGTGAGTGTCATGCGTTCCTCGGTAAGCGCATCGAGGACGGCCTCGCGCATCACGAGCCGGAGGTCGCTTCCCGTGAGCCCCTGTGTGATGTCGGCGATTGCCTGCGGGTCGAACTCGTCGATGTCCATGCTCCGGGTGATGAGCATGAGGATGTCCCGTCGCATCCCGGAGTCCGGCTTCGGGAAGTTGACGATTTCGTCGAAGCGTCGCCACGCCGCCGAGTCGAGTTGGTCGGGGTGGTTCGTCGCACCGATGAGCAGCACCTCGTCCTGAATCAGCGAGATCTCGTCGATGGATTTCAGCAGGGTGTTGACCGCCCGCTTGATGGCCGCGTGCTCGTCCGACGAGCGCGTCTTCGCGACGAAGTCGAACTCGTCCATGAAGAGGATACACGGCGAGAGCCGCTTTGCGACCTCGAACGTCTTGTCGACGTTTTTCGCCGTCTCGCCGAGATACTGGCTGGTAATCATCGACAGCTTCACCTCGACGAACGGGAGGTCGAGTTGGTGAGCGAGCGCGCGCGCGACGCTCGTCTTCCCGGTGCCCGGCGGGCCGACGAACAGCAGCTTCCCGATCTCGCGCAGGCCGATGCGGGCGAGGTAGTCGCGGTGTTCGATGGCCTTGACGACCTTCTCTATCTCGCCCTCCTGGTCTTCGGTGAGCACGAGGTCGTCGAGTTGCATCTCGATTTCCTCGGGCGCGCGGATGTCGACGAGGTCGAGCATCTCCTCTTCGTCCTCGTCAAACATCTCATCGAGCAGGGAGTCGATCCAGACGCGGTCGGCGTGAATCGGGCGGTTCGACTGGCGGCTCTCCTCGTACTCCACGTCGAACTGGTCGCCAAAGACGTACGCGAGCGTCGGGTTCGCGGCCACGTCCTCGGGTTCGAGGCGGTCGAGCAGCCACGTCTCGGCCATCCCCTCGTCGGTGAAGCTGATGGAGCCGGAGAAGTCGTCGCGGTCGGTGAACATCAGCCCGGAGACGACCTCCCACGGGCGGTCGACGTTGGTCGCGGCCGCGGCGTTGTTGCTCGTCGCCGACAGCGGGCGTTCGAGTTCGCCCTCCGACCAGAAGACGCGCCGGTAGCTGGGAGGAAGGTCGCGTTCGTCCAGTTCGCTGTGCTCGTTGTACAGTCGGGTCGTGAGGAGAAACTCGACGATGTCGACCTCGGGGCTGGTCATCTCACGGAACTAACGACGGGCTGGCAGTTAAGCGCATCGTCCTCGCGGCGGTGATTTGTTTCCGTTGGAAACAACAGCCGACGGCGCGCTTACAGTTGTTGTCACACGGTCGGGATAGCTTTACCACGCCAGCGACACACGGTTAGCGTACAATGAGCGACAGCGACCCGGTAATCGTGCAGGCGGTTCGAACCCCGTTCGGCAAGGAGGACGGCGTCTTCGCCGACACGCGCCCGGAGGACCTCTCCGTGGCGCTCATCGACGACATCCTCGACGAGACCGGTCTCGACGGCGAGACAATCGACGACCTGATGTGGGGCTGTGCACAGCAGCGCTCCGAGCAGGGCAACAACATGGCGCGTATCATCGCGCTGCTGTCCGAGCTGGGCGAATCGGTCCCAGCGACGACCGTCAACCGCTGGTGTGCCTCTTCGGCCCAGACGATTATCTCCGCGTCGGACGCGATTCGCGCCGGTCAACGCGACGCCATCATCGCTGGCGGCGTCGAGTCCATGTCCCGCGTCAAGATGGGCGCGAACAACGAGATGCACCCCGGTCTCAACGACGACTACAACGTCGCCGCCCTCTCGATGGGGATGACCGCCGAGGCCGTCGCCGAGCGCTACGACGTGTCCCGCGAGACGCAGGACGGCTACGCGTATCGCAGCCACGTCCGCGCCAGCGAGGCGACCGAGGAAGGGCGTTTTGACGACGAAATCGTCCCCATCGAAACCGACGACGGCGTCGTCGACACCGACGAGGGGATTCGCCACGACATCAGCCGCGACAAGCTCTCAGAGCTACCGACCGTGTTCAAGTCCGAGGGGACCGTCACGCCGGGCAACGCCTCCCAGATCACGGACGGCGCGGCCGCGACGCTCGTCACCTCGCGCGCGTTCGCCGAGGAGCACGACCTCGAGATTCTCGCGGAGGTCGGCAACAACGCCGTCGCCGGCGTCGACCCCGAGGTCATGGGCATCGGCCCGATTCCGGCCTGCCAGCAACTGTTCGAGCGGTCTGGAACCTCCGCGGAGGATTACGACCTCGTCGAACTGAACGAGGCGTTCGCCTCCCAGTGTGAGTACTGCCGTCAACAGCTCGGCTTCGACGAGGACATCTACAACGTGAACGGCGGCGCAATCGCGCTCGGTCACCCGCTGGGTGCCTCGGGCGCACGGCTCCCGGTCACGCTCATCCACGAGATGCACAAGCGCAACGCGGACAACGGCATCGCGACCGAGTGTGTGGGCTTCGGGCAGGGCGCGGCCATCGAGTTCTCACTGCCGAACTAAGATTACTGTCGACCGAGGAATGTCGCCCGGCCGGAGGTTCCGTCCGGGCCGTGGTCGGTGATTTTGATGTCGATGGTGTCGTTCACCGAGACGCCGCTCGGAATATCCTCGACGAACACGTACAGCCCCTGAATCGAGACGCGCGCGGTGTCGCCGCCGTCGACGAGCTCCTGTACGACAGTCGTGTGTTCGCTGCCGACCGGGGCAACGTCGCTCGGGTCGCGTTGCTGTGCGGCTTCGTGGGCGGCCTGTGCCTCGGGGTCGTCGTACTTGTCGTCGCCGTTGCCTCGCAGCAGGGCGGCGAGACCGGCGAGCACGACCAGTCCGCCGACGGCCGCCGCAATCGTCGTGGGTTCGACCATACCGGGGCGACGAAGAGCACTGGCTTCAACACACGGGACGACACGTGAACTGCCCCACCCTACCGCTCGCCTGACGGCTCGCGCTTGAGGGTGGGGCTTCCTGTTTCGACGACGCGCTTTGCAGATACAGGTGTATCCACAGGGAGCGCAGTCTCCACAGGCGTTAATTCGGAGCGTCCCGCTCCTAACCGCTTTGTGATACCGCGAGAACGAATGTTCCACGCCGCGTTCGCGTCTCTATCTGCCTCGAACCCACACGAGGGACAGTAATCTTTCTCACACGGTGGGCCGTTCGCCGAGTATGGACGTTGCGACGCTGTTCGAGCAGATGCCCTTCGCACAACACGTCGGTATCGAGATGACGGCCGCCGAGGACGGACACGCCGCCGGCCACATCGAACTGGGGGATGAACACACCTCCTCGCCGGACAACGGTGTCGCCCACGGGGGCGTGGCCTACACGCTGGCTGACACGGTCGGTGGGGCCGCGGTCATCTCTCGGGCCGGCAAGCCGACCCCGACCATCGACATGCGAATCGACTATCTCGCGCCCGGCGATGGTGACCGGATAGAAGCGACGGCAGACCTCGTCCGGTCCGGCAGCAGCGTCGCCGTCGCCGACGTGACCGTCACGGACGGCGACGGCCGACAGATAGCCGAGGCTCGGGGGGTCTACAAAACCGGCGGCGGCGAGGGTGGAAACGCGTGGCGGGACGGCAAGGAGATTCCGTACGACGATTAACGACTACAGTACTCCATCGCCTCGCGAACGCCCTCTTTCTGCCCGATGAGCGTGATTCGGTCGCCGGCTTCGAGCACGGAGTCGGCACTCGGCACCCGCGTCTCGCCGTCGCGCGCGACGAGCGTGATGAGCGTCTCCGACGGGAGGTCCGGACCGATCTCACGTATCGGGCGTCCGATGAGCTCCTCGTTAGTCACTTCGACCTCCTGTACGTCGCCCGAACGGCCGATTTCGCCCATCCAGTCGGCCAGCGCCGGGCGCTCGATGGCGTTGTCGAGCGCCTGTGCGGTGGCGAGCGTCGAGGAGATGGTCCGGACGCCGAGGTCCTCGAACGCGTCGACGTTGTCGGGGTCGTTGGCGCGGGCGATGACCGTCTCCACGCCGAACTTCGAGGAGGCGAGCTGTGCGACAAGCAGGTTCGCGTCGTCGTCGCCGGTGGCGGCGGCGACGATTCGTGCGTTGTCCACGCCGGCGGTCTTGAGCACCTCCGTGTCGGTGCCGTCACCGATGTGGACCGTGTGGCCCTCGTTGCGAGCGGCCTCGACCTGTGTTTCGTCGTTCTCGACGATGACGACGTTCTCTCCTCTCTCTTCGAGGCGACCGGCGAGCGTCCGGCCCACCCGTCCACCTCCGATAACGAGTACACGCATTGGAATCACGTCGAGGTAGTCCGCGAGATACCGCGCGAGGCCGCCCTCGAATACGACCGTCGCGAGGATGACGAGGAAGACGACACTGACCAACAGCGTCGCGCCCTGTGCCAGTTGGTCTGCCTGAGCAATCATGCCGGCCTCTCGGAGTTCCGTCGCCCGCGTCTGCATCTCGACGGCGAACAGCGTCGCGACCGACGCCGGGATGATACCGCGGGGACCGACCAGGCTCATGAACACTTTCTCTTCAGTTGTGAACCGGTCGCCGATGGTGGAGACGAAGACGAGCACCGGTCGGATGACGAGCGCGACCGCGACGACGACGACGATACCCCGGTAGCCGAGGCTGACGAGCTGGCCGAAGTCGAGCAGCGCCGCGAGCGCGATGAAGACGAACGACAGGACGACGAGCGTCACGTCGCCTTTGAACTCGGCGATATTCTCCTCGTAGGGAATGTCCATGTTACCGAGGACGACCCCGGCGGTCGCGACCGCGGCGACGCCCGCCTCGGCGGCGAAGTAGTTCGCGACCGCGTACGCGACGAGCGCGCCCGCGAGCACGAGCAGTCGGGCGTTCTGTGGGGCGTTCCCCGGCGAGAGGTCGATGTAGCGAAGCAGATACCACAACACCGCCGCGACGGTGATGCCGACGACCACGCCGATGCCGAGCCGCTCGACGAACAGCGTGGGGAAGTTCCCCTGGTTGGGGTTCATGATGAGTTTGAACACGGCGACAGCCGCGATGGCGGCGGTCACGTCGTTGACGATACCCTCGGTTTCGAGCGCCGCTTCGACGCGGTCTCGGACGGCCACCACCTCGACGATGGGCGCGATGACGGTCGGTCCGGTCGCGACGAGCAGCGCCCCGATGAGAAAGGAGATGTCCCACGCCACGCCGAAGGTGAACTTCGTCACGGCGGCCGTCGCCAGCAGCGCGATGAGTGCACCGACGGTGACGAGTCGAACGTTCTCCGCGGGAGCCTCTCTGAGATTGTCGAGACGGAGGTGGAAGGCCCCCTCGAAGACGATAATCGCGACCGAGAGTCCGACGATGGCGGGGAGCGAACTCCCGAACGAGCCACGCGTCACGAGCGCCGACTCGAGCACGAGTCCGGAACCGGGCCCTAACGCGAGTCCGGCGGCGATGAGGAAGATGATACTCGGCAGCTGGAACCGGTCTGCGAGTATCTGTGCGCCGACTCCCAGCCCGATAATGGCTGCGACGGTCGCGATGAGCACGCTCGAACCACCAGCCATCAGAGACCCTCCATCGTCTCTTGGTTCAGGAGGCTACCTATTAATCCCCGAGATGATGCGGTCACTCCTCGCGGGCGTCGAGATACCCCAAGACGCCGCGGACGTTCATCGCCGCCTCGTTGTACACCTTCTCGTCGGGCCACGGCTCCGTCCCCTCGACGCGTGTGGCGACCGCCTCGACGACCGCCGCGTCGGTCTCGTGTTCCGTGCGCGCCTGTTCGACCCGTTCCACCCACTCCGTGAGGACGCGCTCGTAGGTATCGAGTTTCTCACCCGTGTCGGCCGGGCCGAAGTGCGGGTACAGCAGGACGGCGGGGTCGATGTCGCGGATCGTGTCGATATCGGCGAGACACTGCTCGAAGTCGAAGTTCGACGGCGGCGACGTGGGGCGAATCTCGCCCGTCTGGCGGACGTACAAGCCGGCCGCGTCGGCCGTGAAGACGGCGTCGTCGTCGGGGCTGTAGAAGAGACACTGATGGGGAGCGTGACCCGGTGCGTCGTGGACGTGGAGCGTCCGGTCGCCGATGTCGAGTTCGTCCCCGTCGTGAAGCTCCTCGATGCGCGATTCCGGAATCGGCTTCGGCTCGCGGTAGTACTGGAACTGGTCGCCGACGGCGCGGCGGGTCCCCTCCCAGAGGCGTTCGGGGTCGGCGAGGTGGTGCGCGCCGACGGCCGGACAGTGGACGGTCGCGTTCTCGCAGGCGTCAGCGAGATAGCCGGCCCCGCCCGCGTGGTCGAGATGGACGTGCGTGGGGACGATGTTCGCCACGTCGTCGTGGTCGATACCGACCTCGCCGAGGGCGGCGAGGGTCTTCTCCACGTCCGGTCCCATCCCGGTATCGACGACTGTGGGTTCGGGCGCGTCGATGATGTAGACCGCTCCGTACTCCGGGGTGTCGTACATCCCGGTGTCGAAGTAGTAGATGTCCGAAACCGACTCCTGTGTGATCTCGTGTACGTCGACGGTGACCATAGCCCGTCTCCGTCGCCGCGATAGTAAAGTGGCGGTGTCACACGCCACCGACATTCCTTTGCCGGCGAGTCGTGAATTCCGACTATGTTATCACGGCAGTTTGTCCGCGAAAACCCCGACGAGGTGCGGCGTGCCCTCGACACGAAAGGCGTCGACGTGGACCTCGCCCACGTGCTCGAAATCGACGAGGAGTGGCGCGAGCTCAAATCGAAGGGCGACGACCTCCGGAAGGAGCGCAACGAGATCTCATCGCGTATCGGCCAGCTCAAACAGGAGGGCAAAGCGGAGGAAGCACAGGACGCAATCGACCGGTCGGGCGAGCTAAAAGCCGAAATCGAGACCGTCGAGGAGCGCGCCGACGAGCTGGAGTCGGAACTCGAACACGCGCTGCTCACGCTGCCGAACGTCCCGGTCGAGGAGGCCCCCGTGGGCGACGACGAGTCGGACAACGTGGAACTCCGACGCGAGGGATTCGAGGAGCTGCGTACCCTCCCCGATGAGGTCGCTCCCCACTACGACATCGGCGAGCAGTTGGACATCCTCGATTTCGAGCGCGGCGCGAAGGTGTCGGGCGGCGGCTTCTACTTCACGAAGGGCGAGGGCGCAATGCTGGAGCACGCGCTCATCCAGTTCTTCCTCGAGACCCACCGCGAGCAGTCGTACGAGGACGTGTTCCCACCGATTCCGGTCAACTCGGCCTCGATGCGGGGGACCGGTCAGTTTCCGAAGTTCGTGGAAGACGCCTACCGGCTGGGCGGTGACAACGATGAACCGTACGACGACGACGACCTCTGGCTGCTCCCGACCGCGGAGGTGCCGGTCACGAACATGTACCGCGGCGAGATTCTGCTTGACGACGACCTCCCGTTGAAAAAGCAGGCGTACTCGCCGAACTTCCGGCGCGAGGCCGGCGAACACGGCACCGAGACGCGGGGGATGGTCCGGTCACACCAGTTCAACAAGGTCGAACTCGTCAACTTCGTCCGTCCAGAAGAGAGCGAAGACCGGTTCGAGGAGCTCGTCGCGGAGGCGTGTTCGGTGCTCGACGCGCTGGAACTCCCCTACCGCGTGCTCGAGATGTGTACCGGCGACATGGGGTTCACGCAGGCGAAGAAGTACGACATCGAGGTGTGGGCACCGGGCAACGACGACGAGGACGGCCCGGAAGAGGGGGGTCGCTGGCTCGAAGTCTCGTCGGTGTCGAACTTCCACGACTTCCAGGCACGGCGGGCGGACATCCAGTACCGACCGGAGCGCCACGAGTCGGCGGAGTATCTTCACACGCTGAACGGGTCGGGGGTCGCCGTCCCGCGGGTCGTCGTCGCGATTCTCGAATACTACCAGAACGCCGACGACACCGTCGACGTGCCCGAGGTGCTCCAGTCGTATATGGGGACCGACACCATCGAGGGGTCGGAGCCGGTCGGCGAGTCGGCGGTCGGCGCAGGCAAAAAAGAGTAGCTCACGCCGGGTGCGTGTAGGTCGTCAGCGCGTACAGCTTCTCGTTTTCGAAGCGAAACGTGTCCACGAAGGAGAACATCGGCTCACCCGAAGCGCGTCTGAGCGTCCCTTCGGCGGCGACACCGGCGTCGCTCTCGTAGATGGCCGTGAGTTCGTGGCTCGTCTCGGTGTCGGGGCGGTCGTCGCGCATGAACGCGACGAAGGCATCGGCCCCGTCGAGTCGCATGTCGCCGCGGTCGTGGACGAAATCGTCGGCCAACAGCGCGCGCAACTCCTCGTACTCGTCGGCGTCGATGGCGTGGTAGTAGCGCTCGACTGCGTCGTAGCGGTCCATACCCGAGCAACGGCGGGCAGGGAGAAAGGGGTGGCGCGGCCGAGTCGATTAGTCGTCGGGGTACGGAACCTCGATTTCGTCGCCGTCGTCGGGGAGGAAGGCCTCGCCGTCGAAGAACGCCTGGCCCTCGTCCTCGATGTCGTACTCGTGGCCGGCATACCGGGAGGAGACGTGCGTGAGTGCGAGTCGCTTCGCGTTCGCGCGGTTGGCGATTTCGGCGGCCTGAACGGCCGTCGAGTGGCCCGTCTCGCCGGCGCGCTCGCGTCGGTCGTCGAGGAAGGTCGCGTCGTGGATGAGCAGGTCGGCGTCGGCGGCCGCCTCGACGGTCGCACCGATTGGGCGGGTGTCGCCGGTGTACGCGACCGTCCGGCCGGGACGCGGGTCACCGACGACCTCGTCGGGGTGGACGACGGTGCCGTCGTCGAGTTCGACCGCGTCACCGGCGTGGAGCGTCGAGAACCTCGGCCCGACGGGAACGCCGAGTTCCTCGGCGCGCTCGCGGTCGAATCGGCCCTTGCGGTCGTCTTCGATGAGCGCGTAGCCGACGGACTTCGCGCGGTGGTCCGTCTCGAAGGCGCGAACCTCGTACTCCTCTGCGTCGAGGACGGTGTCGCCGGGACCGACCTCGTGGACGCGAACGGGGTAGGAGGGGCGCGCGCCGGTCGCGCTGGTGAGATTCCGGACGAGCTGGCGAGTGCCGTTGGGCGTGTGGATGGCGATGGCGCGGTCGCGCTCGTTGAAGTCCCACGTCTGGAGCAGGCCCGGCAGTCCGAGCACGTGGTCGCCGTGCGTGTGGCTGAGAAAGATGTGGTCGATACCGAAGCCGGTTCCAAACCGCATCATCTGTCGTTGTGTCCCCTCGCCACAGTCGAAGAGGAAACAATCCCCCTCGCGGCGGAGGAACACCGAACTCGTGTTCCGCTGGCCCGTCGGAACGGCCCCACTCGTCCCGAGGAAGGTGACGGCAAGTGTCATACGGACACCAGTGGCGGGGGCGGTAAACGGGTGTCGAAGCGCGGCGTCGACAAGTGAGTGACACGACCGTCCCGCTGTCCGGCGATTCGACTTCAGAGCGTAAACTACCCCACCCTACTCGCTCACGGCGTCGCCGTTCGCTTCGTTGAGGGTGGGGCTTTCGCGTGGACTCCCGTTCTGGCCTTCATAGGCAGGCTCGTACTCGCCGTTCACGTTCAACATCCCGCGATTCAAGCGCACGTCTACGGGTGCGCCTCCGTCCGACGACGTTTGCGCCGCGCGGAGATACTTCAGACCGATGTTCTTCGCCGCGTTATAGTCGGCGTTCACTTCGTAGCCACACTTCTGGCAACAGAACCGCTCTTGCGTCTGGCGGTTCTCGCGGAGCGTCGTCCCGCACTTGGAACACCGTTGGGAGGTGTACTCGGGATTTACCTGTCCAATCGAGATACCAACTATCTCGGCTTTGTACTCGACGTACTCGAACAGGCGTCGGAACGCCCAGGCGTGGAACTTCTTAGCGCGAGGCATCCGCTCACGAATCCCAGTCAGGTTCTCAAACGCGATCACGTCGCAATCATTCGCGATAGCTTCCGCGACGAGTTCTTTCGAGACGGTGTGTAAGAAGTGGTCGTAGCGTCCCGTCTCGGTGCGCCCGACCGACTGGATAGTTTCGTGAGCAGCTCGCGTTTCACGCTGTTGAAGCGACCCCCGTCGCTTCTCGAACTCACGATGCCAGTGGTTCACCTCCGACCCGTTCCAGAACGTTCCTGTGGACGTGACGGCGACGTTTTCGATGCCGAGGTCAACGCCGAGGACTGTGCTGTGCTCGTCGTTGCCGTCGTCGGCAGTCTCGGACTCCACGTCCGCCTTTGTTCGGACGTGAAGATAGAACTCGCCGTCTCGGTAGTGGAGTTCTGCGCCCGTCACTTCGTAGTCGTCGTTGAATAGATACTCCGAGTGGGGTGTCTCGCGGCTCTCGTCGGGAAGAACGTACTCGGCAGTGATGTGTCCTTCAACGGTCGAGAGTGTGGCGTGGTCGTCGTTGAACGTCGCACACCGCTTGTCGTAGACAAGCGTCGGCGCGGAGAAGTTCGGCTTTCCCGCATAGTCACCGTGCTTCCAACGGGCGACGACGCCTTTCACCGCTTCGGCGGCCTTGTTGCGGGCGTTCTGGACGAGGTTCGCTTGGAGCCTCGTTTCGGCCCGCACGTCGTCGTAGGTTTCGCGTTGAAGTTCGGCTTTGCTCGTCGTCT
>Ga0209965_1000071_pt1 | contig 33122 bp, 26 predicted proteins | sample SalPon2_B_H2O_MG_FD_185707 | JGI IMG/M metagenome (GOLD analysis project Ga0209965, IMG submission 185707) | Salt pond water microbial communities from South San Francisco under conditions of wetland restoration - Salt Pond MetaG R2_B_H2O_MG... | ecosystem: Environmental > Aquatic > Non-marine...
CCCTGGGCGCGACGCTGTCGTCGTCGCGGCCGATCGTCGACAACGGGTGGCTGCCACAGAACCGCCAGGTCGGTCAGTCGGGGAAGGTCGTCACGCCGGACGTCTACATCGCGGTCGGGATCTCCGGGGCGGTCCAACACGTCGCCGGCATGAAGGGCGCAGACACCATCGTCGCGATCAACTCCGACCCGAACGCGCCGATCTACGACATCGCCGATTACGGTATCGTCGACGACCTCTTCGAGGTCGTTCCCCAAGTGATCGAGACGTTCGGCGGCGAAGCGCCAGAAGTGTAGAGCCCCCAGAGGTCTCCACTGCAGCAGTACTCAGCACGGTCGAGAAACAGCACCAACTCATCTGTCATCGAATGTGGAACCGAGATTTAGAAACTGCGCTATGACGCCACCAACAATCCTCTACCCATGAGCGTTTTCACGAGAACCTGAATGATCTGACCGAGTACGGACACTGCTCAGGCGTAGTCGACGTTTACTTGGACGACATTTGCAGACCGGCGAACGACCTCAGCAATCTCGGTCCGTCGATGGTCGTTGATACGACTGCGCGGCCCACATACGCAGATAGCCGCTTTGACGGTATCTTTCTTGTCTAAAACGGGCGCTGCGATACAGACCATGCCTGCAATGCGCTCGCCGTCGTCGACGGCGTACCCCCGCTCGCGTATAGTTTTGAGTTGTTCCGAGATTTTGTCTCTATCGGTAACGGTATTATCTGTCATCGTCACTAGACCATGTTCGTCGAAGACCTCGTCGACACGGGTAGTAGGCATGTGTGCGAGGATAGCCTTGCCGGGTGCAGTGGCATGGAGCGGCATTCTCGCCCCAGGATAGGCGAACAAGCTCACGGCGTCAGCACCCTCCCGAATGTCTACGAGGACTCCCAGCCCGTTTTCTTCGATCATCAACGTGACGTGCTCGTCGGTCTCCGCAGCGACCGTATCGAGTTCGTCCTGTGCAGCCCTGAACACTTCCAGCCGGTGACGGTATTGCTGCCCGACCTCTAGGAACCGCGTCGACGGATTGTACCGCTCCGCTGATTTTGTCACGTAGCCCGTCTCCGTCAACGCCTGCAAGTAGTCGTGGGCGGTACTGACCGGCATATCGAGCCGGTCCGCAACCGCTGCACCACGAAGCCCACCGGATTCAGCTAGCTCGTCGACGATCCGGAACGCCCGCTCAACAGATTGTATAGTGCTTTTGCCCATTCAACTAGCTTATCAACATACAATATGGAAAGTCTTTCGGTATTGTCGGATGGTTATTCGCACACATACTAACCTGAGATCGGTCGGTGACGCTCACTTACTGGCAGCAATGCGGCGGAATCGACGCTTTTAGCGGTATTATAGACAAATATTATCGACTTGGAATATTAAAACAAGTGAATCCGGAACTCCGGTATATCCGGATCAGTATCTGTGAGCTTTATTGCCTGATTCGAGTCGAAAGAGTCCGATATGCGGTCATATAGTTCCATATTGTAATTCGAGATGCTCGGATAGGTACCGAGTGTCAGATCTCGGTCACACGTTCGTACTAGTCGCTCAACGCGTTGGCATCCTCCGGTAATAGTGCGACGAGCAGTAGTTCGTGTATTCACTGAAATAGTCCACGAGCGTCGCCACCTACCCCGAGCTGATGGTCTTGATCGAGTCCAACAGCATGAACGGGACTTCCCCGTACACCTCCTGTGCGAGGCAGTCGGTGAGCGCAAAGACAAGTCCCGTTACTTCACGCTTACTTTCCGAGAGGTGGTCAACTGTGTTTCGTAGGCCCCACCCAAGTCCAAGGTGCGGACGACGTGCAACCCGAAGACGTTCTGGTCACTTTCTGGCGACCCTCACGGACGTCGCGCTTGACACGCTCGATACAGATCCGATCCAGATTCGCATAGCCGAGCATCCCTAGGACGGCGTCCACGTGCTCATTGAACTCCCCGATAGCGTCGGCCTCGATTCGATTGTCATCCGGCAGTACGCAATCTCCTCTTTGACCCTCTCAGGCCGCGCTTCAACGTTGTCATGTTCGGTAGTGCAGGCTTCGATTTCGGCAATACCGCTTTCACTCTGTTCGAGGTTGACCTCTAGTTTGCTGAGTTCTCCCTCTTCCGCTTTGAGTTCCGTTTTTCCCCGATATCTGTTTTCAGTTGTGTCCATCTCTCTTCCAGTTTGGGAAGCTCACTCTCCAGTCGGTTGATCTTTGCTCAGATCGTCGCCAGCCCCGACCCCACGTCGAGTCCCGTTGAACTCCAGCAGAAACGCGAATAGGTCTGCAATAATCGGATCGTCGAAGTAGAGATCGTCCGTCGATAATATCCCTCCAGATCGTTGATCGAGTCGTCGCGTGTATGCGTCGTCGCTGATTTTGAGTTCGACGAAAGCCTCGTTGGCGTTACATTTGATCGCAACATTTTCGCTGCCGAGTGCTGCTATAATCGCTTGTAGAAACGATGTCTGGTTGGTTGCATTCTGGCCGACGAGTACCGTAACCCTTGGAAACGTTCTTATGAAGTACGCTGTTGGTGGAGAGCTTTCTTGCGATTTCCTGGATACTGAAGAACAGAGGTGGCCGGATCAATTGCGGCTGTCACCGGTTGAACGAGGGATTCTACCGCCTCGGGGCAAACCTCGCTACTTCGACCAACAATCTGCTTCACAAGAGCGCTTGGAAAAGAATCAATTAAATTCCGATTTATCCCTCAAATATTTGCAATATTAGTTCCTAAATATGGATTTTGTACTTCTTCCATATTTTACTATCGCTTACCGCTGAGAAATGAGATTTCGACATCGGGTCAAAGGGTTAATAAGGACGGTATCTAAGAACTGCAACAGCTATCCGATAGGAGGCAGTCCAATTTAGCGGATACAACTGTTGGTCGCATCAGTCATCCGCATTGCACTCACAGCCATGGTTGTTAAACAGTTCTGATATCGACATATGGGAGCCACAGTCAGTACAGTGAACGCTGATATTGACGAAAACATCAAACGAACCGAGGGTAATAACATTCGTCTCACGCAGGTTCGAGAGCGTCGTCTCAGACACTGCGATCAGCCGACTCCGGAGCCGATCTATAGTCTTTCGGGCGCTCTTGAGACGGTCACCGGTTGATTCGCTCTTTTCGACGTCACGGCCTTTGGTGAGATACGTGTGAATCGCCTGGTGTGTGACGAAGTCATCCGTCAGCCGTTCAACGTTGATATCTTCGCGTTCGAGCGATTTCTGTACCCGGATCCGTTCTCCACGACTCACATTGTCGTCAGTGAGAAGCCGATAGATGTTCTTGACATCGCCGTTGAACTGCGGTCGTTCAGTATCATTGAGGGCGCTCTTGAGGACTTCGCAGTTGAAATACGCTGCAAGATCACGAAGGCTTGAGGACTCAGTTCCCTCCCCGAGCCAGCGTGACTCCAACTCCGTTCCCATGCTGTTTAGATCATACTGCTGGATAACCTTCTGAACTTTGTATCTTGGCTCGTCGTTCGGCGTTTTGTTATCGGTCATTACGTTCTCTTCGCGTTGATACCAACTAAAGCTTACCAGTTGAACTGGGGAAGACCTGATAAACCGCCATATCCGAAAAACCATTACAATACTAGGGCTGTAACTATATTGAATTATCGAGATACTCCAGCAGTCAGATCGGTATCAACCAAACAATGACTTACCAAACGGGTGTAGTAGTGGGAGTCCGAATTGCGGCACTGGTAGGGGCCGTGATTGCGAGTGCAAGCACACTTTGAGGTGTCCGTGTAAGCAAATCCATTACAAAACTAGTATTGTAATTTTGACGTGGATCTGCAGAACACACGGCTTCTGGAATACCTCGGTGAGACCTCTCGAGACGTGTTCGAATCTTACCGAGATCCACACCTGAGTTCGGCGGGCTATTCACGTAGTGTGAACAGTGCTGCAGAGGAACACTTTATGAGAACTCAGTTTGTGGGACGGATCTGGGTATCAATCCGAATTTATGGGCAACAAGCGGTAAGTCTGTCCGTGTGCATCGCCTCGAACGCTGGATTCACCGTGGACAGAGGGAGTACTTGTTCAGCATGTGTACATAGTAATGGAGCTAAACTAGTAGCTCAAAATCATTAGTTTACATATTGTGGAAAATATGCGCGGTTCTTATGATCTGTATCGGTGTAACTGTTCACCTATGCCGTCAGATATAAGTACATCCTGACTGTGTTGTGACATATGATATCAAACACATCGTCTCGTCAGGTGCAATCTGTTTGTACTTCGTTCCAGATCATCCAGTTGATCCAAGAGTTCGGTGGCACTAATCTGAGCGAGATCGCAGACCAGTTAGACCTCGCTAAAAGTACGGTCCATAATTACCTCGGGACGCTTGAATCAATGGGGTACGTGGTCAAACACGACGAAACCTATCGGCTTGGGCTCCGATTCCTCACTCACGGCATGGCGGCGAAAAACAGCATCCCCCTCTCAGAGACCGTTCAGCAGTCAGTCTCAACGCTTGCCCAGGACATTTCACAACCAGCATGGTGGATCGTCGAGGAGTTCGGTCGCGGAATTTTTCTCGAAGGGTCCGTCCCGGATGACAGGGCAGAAAGTTACGGAAGCGTCGGCAAGCGATCGTATCTGCACACGCACGCGCCCGGCAAAGCGATTCTAGCACGAATACCACGAGACGAGGTGCGGGAAATCATCGACTATCACGGCTTGCCGATGCACACGACGGAGACGACTACCGACGAGGTGACCCTCATGCGCGAACTGGAGACGATTCGTGACCGGGGTTACGCAGTCTGTGAGGGAGAAGCCGCACTGGCCGTTCGCTCGGTCGGCGTCGCCTTTGAGGATCCCCACGGTAAACGCCATGGTATCGGCGTATTCGGATACACGCACGATTTCGGCAGCAAAAACCGAGACAACGACATCTCGTCGCGGTTGAACGAGTGTGTTAAGGAAATCACGACTTCGCTCAGTGAGGAGGAACGGTAGTATGGCCGATGCTGTACCGCCCGAGGAGTTCCGGACGTTACGAGACACAGTAGCGCGGAAGGCGGCACAAAACGGCGACGAGACGTTTCTCAACTATCTGAACCGGACGATATCGTACCGTGAATTCGACCAGTATGCCAACGCGATAGCCAACGAGTTCCGAGCTCGGGGCGTGGGACCTGGCGATCACGTTTGTTTGTTCATGTACAACTCCCCGGAGTACGTGTTCGCCATCTTTGCACTGGCGAAAATCGGTGCTGTCTCCGTTCCTATCGATACCCGTTTTACGGATGAGACGCTGCAGTATGTTCTCACGCACTCGGACGCTGAGACGATCTGTATCGACGCGGATACGCGGCTGGAATACGAACAAGTGCGATCAGATGTCCCGAACATCTCGGCCGAATACTTCCTGAATGAACACGCTGATGAACACGGTTATCGGGACTTCAAGCAACTCCTCGCAGGGAATCGGACCGCGACACCGGAAGGAAATGTTTCACCATCGGATCCGCTGACAGTGATTTACGTCCAGCGAAACGCCGCTGAACGCCCTAAGGGGGTTGTTATACCTCACTTCGCGTATATCAATACGGGCTGGGAGGCAGCTAAGAACCTCTTCGAGTTTTCGGAGGACGACCGCATATTGACTACGCTTCCGCTTTACAGCAGTTTCACGTTCCAGATCGGCGTTATGGGTGCACTGTTAGCAGATGCGGAGTTCGTGCTTAAACAGCAGTTTGACCCGTCGCGGTTCTGGTCACAGATTTCCGACCACGACGCCACCGTGTTCCTCTATCTCAGTAGGATGCTCTCGGTGCTCCAAAATCAGGATGTAACGCCTGAGGAGACCGACACGCCGGCGGAACTGGCGATTGGTCACAGCTTTGGGTTCGCGACCGATGAGGAGCTGTTCCACAACTTCGAGGACCGATTCGGCGTCACCGTTTTGGAAGGGTACGGCGTTACACCGGCGACGATTGCTACGTACAACCGCCCCGGTGACCGAAAGCTCGGTAGTGTTGGCACGGAAGCGTCGTACGTTGACCTAGAGATCGTCGACGATAACGACTGGCCGGTTCCGGCGGGGGAAACCGGTGAAATCGTCGTACGGCCGACGCGGCCACACACGATGATGAAAGAATACTACGAGAACCCGACCGCGACGCATGAGGCGTTCCAGAACCAGTGGCTCCACACTGGTGGAATCGGATACAGGGACGAGGACGGGTATCTCCATTTCATCGCCAACAGGGATAACTCGATTTATCGCGGTCGTGTCGATGGACGCATCTCTTCACTGGAAATCGAGAGTGTGATTGACGCACACCCTGGCGTCCGCCTGTCAACGGTTGTCGGTATCCAGAACGAACGGGGTAATGAAAACATCAAAGCACTCGTTATTCCGGAGGACGACGCCGAAATCACGCCCGTCGATATCTGCAGACACTGTGAACAGCAGCTCCCATATCTCAAAGTCCCCAGATACATCGAACTCCGCGAGGACTTACCGCGGAGTCCTTCCGGAAAAATCCGAAAGCGGGATCTGAAAGACGAAGGAATGGCTGACGTGTGGGACCGCAAGAGCGGTTACGAACTCAGCCGCTGACACGACGGATGGACCGATCTTCGTTTACGAAACAGCCGTCACTCTGCTGCTTCGTCGTCGGTGCTACAGACGAGAACCGGTCGTTCCGTATTTAGGATTACGGCCTGTGTGACGCTTCCAAGGAGCGCTTTTCCGACTGGCGACCGCTTGCGCCCAGCGAGAACGATTCGGTCCGCGTCGTGCTCCTCTGCGGATCGAATGATCGCTTCGCTCGCGTCGCCGCTGGTCCCTTCGAGCTGGACTTCGATACCGACTTCCTCGAGAATATCCCGTGCGCGTCTGACTGACTTCACCTGCTCGACCGTTCCACCTTTCGGATTTTCACTAAAATCGTGCAGGAGAATTGCCGTGACCGATTCGTCTGCGTTGGGTATCCTAGCAACGGTCCGTGCCTGTGCGACTGCGCGTTCGACGTTCGTATCGATGCCGATTACGGCTGTGAACATGGAACAAACGTGAAGGGTCACGCATATTAGAGTATCGGTCACCTCTCCCGGGTTCAAAATCGATCGACCACCGAAACATATAAATAATTCGTGATCATTTCGCTGAGTTGTGTTATCTGATGACAGAGAATAGTGTGACGTCTGGTATGGAGCGGTTCAGTCGACGAACAGTCCTCAAAGGAGCGGGAGCAGCGACAACGATGGCGCTCGCGGGTTGTCTCGGCAGTGGCGGCAGTGGCGGCAGTGGCGGCAGTGGTGGCGTTTCGGTTCCCGGCATCTACGACATGAGCGGTGCGACATCGGACGTGGGGGAACCGAGCGCGATCGGCTCCCGTGATGCAATCAAGTGGATCAACGAGAACGACGAGCTCGACACGACGATCGATCACGAGTGGCAGGATTACGCCTACGAGGTCCCGCAGGCGAAAAGCGCATATGACGAGTACACGAGTGGCAGCAAGCCTCCGGCCATCGTCGGCTGGGGGACTGCCGACACGGAGGCCCTAGCACCCTCAGTCGCGCGAGACAACATCGCGTACATTTCAGCCTCGTACTCGGCGAAGTTAGTGACCGAAGAAAGTCCGTACAACTTCTTCGGGAACCTCGACTACACGAGTCAGGCCCGAACACTGCTCAAGTGGATCTCGGAGAACGATCCCGACGCGAAGGTTGGCTTTATTTTCTCGAACACTGCGTTCGGAAAGTCGCCCGTCGAGGGAGGTCGCCAGTACGCACAGTCTCTCGGGCTGGACCTCGCGGATAACATCAACCTCTCGCTCACTGCGAACTCAGCACAGTCCCAGGTACGAAAAGCGAAAAATCGGAACGTCGATTACCTGATTCACCAGAACACGGCAGCACCGATGCAAGTGTTGCTGTCCGACAAGCAGGATATTTACCCCGATCTCAATGTCATGGGGCTGACCTACACGGTCGACGAAGCCCGTGTGCAGGAGTCGCCAGAGCTGTTTGAGGGGGTCCGCTACGCGAGTGGCTTCAAAGTGTTTAACGAGGTTATGAACAGTGATGCGGAGGGAAAACAAATCATTCAGGATTCCTTCGAGCGAGAAGGTCGTTCGATGGACGATCCGTCGGTAGCCAACCTCAATTACGTCCGCGGTGTCATCCACGGGCTAATGGCACTCAAGGGCCTCGAGAACGCGAAGGAGGTCGGAAACATGAGTTCAGGTTCGGACTTCCGGGAAGGAATGTTCCAGATCAACGACTGGAACGTCCGCGGCCTTGCTGAACCGTTCACCTATGAGGAAGGAGACCGCCGCCCGACCATGAGCGGCCGAGTCTACCAAGTTCAGGACGGAGCATTCGAGTACGACACGACGATCGACCTGCCGCGCAAGGACGAATGGATAGGACTCTGACATGACCAGGGACGATAACCCGTCACAACATCCGGTTGTCGAACTCGACAACGTTGAAATTGTCTACAACCGACACTTCCTCGCGGTACAGGGCGTGTCGATGGAGGCTCAGAAAGGCGACATCGTCGCGCTAATGGGTCCTAACGGTGCCGGCAAGAGTACCATCCTGAAGATGATTTCAGGGATTGGGCTGACCGAACGTGGGGAGGTCAGCCGCGGGTCGGTCAGGTACAAAGGAGAGGACACGACCAATGCCGATACCAATACCATGGTCAACAAAGGTGTCACCCACATCCTCGAAGGCCGCCGGACGTTCGAGGACCTCACGGTCGAGGAGAACCTGCGCTGTGGCCTCTATCGTGGCGGGCGTCGGCTGTCATACAACGAGGAGGACTACGAACTCGCCTTCGAGTATTTCCCGCAACTCGAGGATATCCTCGACCTGAAGGCCGGTTACACGAGTGGTGGCGAACAGCAGATGCTTGTCATCGCTCGCGCCCTCATCCACCAGCCAGAGTTGCTGTTGCTCGACGAGCCATCGCTCGGACTGGCGCCGAAACTAGTCCAGGATATCTTCGAGACCCTCACTGAGATCAACCGGCAAGAGGACATCACGATGATTATCGCCGACCAGAACGCGAAACGCACACTGGAAATCGCGGACTACGGGTACGTCCTCGAAAACGGCCAGGTCGAACTGCAAGACCCTGCGGAGACACTGAAAGACCGCGAGGAGATCAAAGAGTTCTATCTCGGCACCAGTCGCGAGGAAGGTCGGTACACCGACATCAAACACTACAAGATACGCAAACGATGGACCTGATTCGAGACTATGAGTAGCGAAACGACTAGCACAACTGAACCGAACGCTGCCCTCCGAGAGGGGCCGAAGGTTCCGCCCGAACAGTCTGTCCTCGGTTGCAAGGACGTCACTAAAACGTTCGGCGCAGTGACGGCTGTCGACGACGTCTCGGTAGGCATCGACGAGGGTGAATGGATTTCCATCGTCGGTCCTAACGGTGCGGGGAAAACGACCCTACTAAACATCCTGAACGGGTTCTACGATCCGGACCCGGGTGGACAGATCTACCTCAACGGGGAGGACGTGACGAGCCAGAAGTCGTTCAAGCGTGCCCGTCGTGGGTTGGGTCGGACCTTTCAGGGACTGGAACTGTTCGAGAGTGGGGATGTCCTCGAGAACGTCATGACCGTCAGAGCGGTTAAAGACCACCCGAACCTGCTCGAAGCACTGACGTTCTACGGTCCCGGGCGCAAAACCGAGGCTCAGAACATGCGACGCGTTGAGGAGATCCTCGACTACCTCGAACTCTGGGAGTACCGCCACAGTGAAATCACGGGACTCCCGCTGGGGATTCGCCGACGCGTCGACCTCGCCCGGTCGCTGGTGCTCGAACCCGACGTCCTCCTGCTTGACGAAGCGATGAGCGGCCTAACCTTCGACGAGAAGTACGACATGATCCGATTCATCACTGATCTTCACGAACAGGAGAACCTCACCCTCGTGATGATCGAGCACGACCTTGAGGTTGTGACCGACGTGTCAGACCGGATGCTCGTCCTCCAGAAGGGGGGGATCATCGCCCGTGGACCGCCAGGCGATGTCGTCGAGGACCCGGAAGTCCGACGCGTATACACGGGGGTCGACTAATTTATGACTGCGAACCAAAGCGAGATCGACACCGAAATCGAGACGGAGAACCTATCGATAGACCGAGTTATCTCCGCACCTGAGGGCGATCAGGTCAATATCGTTGAGGATCGGTCGCTGCCCGAAATCCTCCTCGACCACGTCCAGGAACACGGAACCGACGTCGCACTGCGCTGGAAGCGGTACGGTGTCTGGCAGGAGTTTACATGGGAGGAATACTACGACCGGGTCAAATGGTTTGCGCTCGGACTCGACGAACTCAGCTTCGGCACCGACGATGTCCTCTTTACCATCGGATACAATCGGCCGCACCAACTCTGGTCTTGGATGGGTGCGCAGTCGCTCGGTGGCATTGCTGCTCCGAACTATGAGGAGATGCTGCCGGGAGACATCGGCAAACAGCTTGATCTCATCGAGCCAAAGGTCGCCTACGCGGAAGACCAGGAGATGGTCGACAAACTGCTCAAGGTGACCGATATGTGCGAGTCCCTCGAAACCATCATTTACCGTAACGAGCGGGGGATGTTCCGGTACGGCGACGAGGAAGACGTGGATATCGTCTCCTATGAGGAGATCGAGTCCCGTGGTCGCGAGCGTTTGGAAACTGGCGACGTGTCCGAGGACTACCTCACCGACCGCATAGACGAGATCGACCCACAGACTCCGGCAATGCTGTCGCCGACCAGCGGGACGACCGGGATGCCGAAGCGAGTGCAACTCAGCCACTTCAATTTCCTTAACCTCGCGAAGGCCGCGATCGAGATCGACCCGCTGCCGAAAGAATCGGACTACTTCTCGTATCTCCCGATGGCGTGGGTCGGCGAGCAGATGATCCTGATTGCCGCCGCGTTCGTCGGTGGCTGGACGGCAAACTTCCCTGAGGAGTCCGAAACCGAACAGGAAGACCTCCGGGAGATCGGCCCGGAGATTATCTTCTCTTCGCCCAACTCCTACGAGGGCTGGGTCGCCGACATCAAGGCCAAAATTGAGAACACGACCAGGCTCAAAGGCTGGGTATACGACAAGGCGATGAGCATCGGTGAAAAGTACGCCGAATACATCAGCGGCGAAAAAAAAGACGAGGACCCGCCGCTGTCGCTGCGGGCGAAACACTGGCTGTCATACTGGATTGTGTACCGGCCGATTCTCGACAAGATCGGCCTAAAGCGGGCGAAAAATGTCTACACCGGCGGTGGTCCGCTCGGTGAAGACCACTTCCAGTACTACCACGCACTCGGCGTCCCGTTAAAACAGATATGGGGGCAGTCGGAAGTGTGTGGCTTCGTGACGATGCACCGCGAGGGGGATATCGACGTCGACACCGTCGGCGAGGTGTTCCCGAACGTCGAGGTTGGCATCACGACAAGCGGCGAACTACTCGTCCGCGGACCGGTCGTCACGAGCGGGTATTACAACCAACCTGAGAAGACCGAGAGTGCTCTCGAAGACGGGTGGCTTCACACCGACGACTTCGGGGCGCTCACCGAGGAGGGGCACGTCAAGGTGTTCGATCGGATGGACGACGTTCTTGAACTTGCCGACGGCACGCCGATCGCACCGATCAGCGTTGAGACGAAGCTGAAGTTCAACCCCTATATCAAGGAGGTCCTCGTCGTCGGCGACGGACGCGAAGCGCTCTCGGCGATAGTCAACATTCGGTTCGACAACGTCGCTGAGTGGGCGGACCAGCGTGATATCCAGTACACGGGTTACAGTGACCTGACCCAGAAACCAGAAGTACTGGAGCTTATCCGGGGCGTCATCGAGGATACGAATGAGCGCCTTGACGACGTCGCCATCACGAGCTTTGTCAACCTGTTCAAGGAGTTCGACGCCGACGATGGCGAACTGACGCGGACCGGCAAGATCCGTCGCGAGGTCGTCACAGACCGGTACGAACAACTCCTCGACGGAATCTTTACAGAACAGAAGACAGTCGAAATGGATCTTACAATCACCTACCAGAACGGCAGAGAGTCACAAGAACACGGCGAGATGCGCGTCATTGACGTCGACAAACCGGTTACGGAAGCCATCGAAGGGGGGAAGATAGATGGTTGATGCCAGCACGTTTCTCAGTATCTCGATCGCGGGGATCGGACTCGGCGCTCTCTACGCACTAGTCGCGATGGGATTTTCGCTCATCTACAAGGTCACCGGCGTGCTCAACTTCGCCCAAGGGCAATTGGCGTTGCTCGGTGCCTATGGGGTCGTGATCTTCGCGACGCCCACGGTATTAGGGTTGAACCTCCCGGCAGTCGTCGCTGTCCTCGCTACCATTGTGGGCGGTCTATTGCTCGGGATCATCCTGGAACGGGTCGTCTTCCGCCACTTCATCGGTGAGCCGGTGCTATCGGTCATTATCGTAACGCTGGCGCTTGGCGGCATCATCACCGGCCTCCTGCGCTTTCTAGTCGGGCCGAACTTCATGTCGTACCCGGCGGCACTCAACCCGGGGTGGAGTATCGACCTCCCGCTCGGGACGTCGATTGGCGCGTCGTTCACGCTTGGCGTCGTCCTGTCGCTAGTCGTCGTCGTCTCGTTGATGCTTTTTTTCCGGTACACGGTCACCGGGTCCATCCTGCGAGCGGCGGCGGCCGACGAACAGGCAGCGATGGTACTCGGCGTTTCCATCGAACGGACCATCATCATCGCGTGGGCACTGTCGATCGCCATCACGTCCATCGGGGGTATCCTGCTCGCCATGGCCAGCGGTGGTGCGGGCTTTACCATTGAGGCCGTCGGTATCATCATCTTCGCCGCCGTCGTCTTCGGCGGCTTGGACAGTATCCCGGGTGCCTTCCTTGGTGCACTCGTCGTCGGACTCTTACAAGAGTACGGGTCGTTCTACGCGACCGATGTCATCGGTCCGGGAGCAGGGGAGATACTCCCTATGGTGTTCCTACTGGTGGTGATTCTCGTCAAACCACGCGGCCTGTTCGGTACGGAACGCATCGAGAGGATTTAATAATGCACATGCACACGAGACACGTCGTTTCGGCGGACGTACAGCTTTCGACCAACCACAGTACGGAGGGAGGACGCCATGCCCTGCGGTGAGTACTTCACCAGCTATGGAAGCCGGATGGGTCTGTTCCGCTGGCGCATACAGCGCATCGCGCTGGTACTCGGCCTTCCCATTCCGTTCCTCGCGCCGCTCGCCGTCCAGGGAGGGTTATTATCGACAATTACACAGATATACATTTTCGCCATCGCGGTCCTCGGGCTGAACGTCATCTTGGGCTACGCTGGCGAGATCGTCCTCGCACAGGGAGCGTTCATGGCTATTGGAGCCTACGCGACGACCCAGATACTCGCCGACGGACTCGCGGGCGTCCAGATCGGTCTGTTGCCGGCCATCATGATCGGTGGTGTCCTCGCGGCGTTCGTCGCGATCATGTTCGGAATCCCGTCGTTCCGCGTGAAGGGATTCTACATCGCCATCTCGACGCTGGCGCTCCAGTTCATCTCCGAGTGGTTCTTCAACAACGGACAGTTCGAATGGCTCCACGGTGGGACCCAACAGGCAGTCCCGGCTGAGGTCGGTCTCATCGGCCAGTGGTTCACCATCACCGGGAGCGACATGCAGCTGTACTTCATCTCGCTCGTGTTGATGTTGCTGTTCGCGCTGATCTCGCTCAACCTGAGCCGGAGCGGAATGGGAAAGGTGTTCCGAGCCATTCACGATAACGACCTCTCAGCCGCGGTCCTCGGTGTCAACGTGTTCCGGAACAAACTGTTGGCGTTTGGCATCGGCGGCTTCATGATCGGCGTCGCAGGCGGGCTGTTTGGCTATTACATTGGCTTTATTAGCCCCAGCTACTTCACGCTTGAACTGACGCTCCAGCACTACGTCATGTTGCTGTTCGGCGGCCTCGGCCGCGTCTGGGGTGCGCTCCTCGGCGTCGGCATCGTAACCGCCATCCAAGAGTTCCTCGATAGGTTCCTGCAGTCGGTGGCGGCAAACGCCACGTCGCTCGAACCGGTCTTCTTCGGTGTCATCATTATCGTGGTGCTAGCCGTCGAGCCCAAAGGTCTCCTGGCCGCACTCGGACAACTCAAAGACTACCTGCGGAAGTGGCCCTTCGCGTACTGATACGCGTCGCTTTTTTCACCGTACGACCGGCAGCGTAGATAGACAGGCTGCAGCGATCAGTCATCCTCTGCGTTGGTCGAGAGCCGCCCGACGTTCTCGCGGAGCTGTGTCGCGACGGTCAGTAACTCCTCTGCGATGTCGTTGATATCGGCCGAGTCCGTTTGTACCTTCGTCGCCTGATCGCGGGCTTCTTCGGTGAGTGAGACAACGGACTCGACGTATTTTGCCTGCTGCTCGTTGGCTTCGGCGATCTCCTCGATTCCGCGTGCAGTCTCGTTGATTTGCTCGGCAGTTTCCCAGAACGAGGTCATCGCATCGGTGATTTTCTCACTCGTCACATCGAGTTCGTCTTCGGTTCCCTCAACAGCCGTGACGGTCGTCGCGGTCTGGTTTTGCAACCGGATAATCTGATCCGTTATCTCCTCGGTGTGAGTCCGGGGCTCCTCGGCGAGATTATTGACTTCGTCAGCTGTCACCATCGTGATTACTCAAAGCTCCGTTCTGACGGCTGCTGGCCCAGTGTGATCGACGGTTGCGCGCTGCCCGGCGACGCCAGTCTCAGCAGGGATCTGGGCGTTGAGGGACTCTCGGCCGGTGAACGTGACGCGGGAGAGAAGGTGTCCGGTGCCGAGTACAGACACGCTCTCCGCTACTGTGGCTTTGGCTGCCGCTAGTTGCCCCAGCGGTGTCTCCTGCTCGCCGAACGCAATCGTCGTGTGCGCTTGCGCGACTCGGAACATCGAGGTACCCGTCGTCCCGAACAGACGGTTGGGGGGCTTGGATAGTCTCGCTCATACGCGATTCGCGTATGGTGGCGACTTAATTTTTTTCGCGTCCGACAGAAACAACGCGAGGTTTTATTTGCTAAGTTATCGTGTTTGCTGACGATGTACGGTTCAGAGACGTTAGACGCTGTTCGACAGCAAGTGGAACGCGCGACAGACTTCGAGTTCTACGAGTCCCGACTGGCTGACGCCAACGTCGACCCATCAGAAATCGACTCTTGGGACGACTTTCGCGACCTCCCGTTTACAACGACCGAGGCACTCGAAGACGACTTCGAGGCGGAGCCCCCGACCGGATCGCTGTACGACGAGGCGGCAATGGTGACGTTCTCACCGATGGGTGAGGGGCTGGCTCCGGTTTTTGACACGCGTGCGGACATCCAACATCAGGCGTCAGTCAACGCTGATCTCTTCGAGCGGGCTGGCATCGACCCCGGTGACCGGGTTGTCAACACGTTCGGCTATCAGCTGTTTGGGACTGGCTACGTCATTCACCGCGCTCTCGAGGCGCTTGGGGCGGAAGTGTTTCCGCTCGGCCCGGGCGACTCCGAACAGGCCGCCGACATCATCACCGAGTACGATGTCGACGCGCTTATCGGAAACCCAAGCTTTGCGTTGAAGATCGGCGATGCTGGGGGGCAGGTCGACACGTTCGTCGGTGCGGGCGAACCATTCACGTCGGTTCCTGGCCGCCGTGCAGCTGTCAAGGACGCACTTGACGCCTCAAGAGCCCTCGACTACTTCGGGACCCGGCACATTATGCCTATTGCAGCCGAAAACGACACTGAGGATGGTCTCCGCGTTGCCGACGACTACGCGATCGTCGAGATCGTTGATCCCGACTCCGGCGAGGTACTCCCGGAGGGCGAGCGGGGAGAAATTGTCGTCACCCACGTCGAAAAAGAGGGGATCCCGCTGCTTCGCTACCGAACGGGCGATCTGGCGGAGCTTGAACAACAGGGCGACGAGGTCGTCTTGCCTGACGGCGTCATCGGTCGGACCGACGAACGGCTCAAGATCAAGGGCGTGAAGATCTACCCTGAGAGCATTGAGACGGTGCTCGCAGCCTTTGACGGCCTGACCGGCGAGTACCGCATCGAAGTTGAGCAGGCCGAGTCAACCGATCATCTAACCGTCGTCTGTGAAGGGACGGCCGATACGAACGAACTGGCGAGCGAACTCGGAGAGCGACTCCTCATCTCGCCGGACGCGGTCGAACTCGTCGAAGAACTTGACTCAGACGGAATCGTCGACAACCGCTACTAGAGTTCGCCGAGGAACCGGCGAGCAGTCCGAAAAAAGATATCGCGCTGGGTTTCTGTCGAGAGATCCCGTTCGAGCAGGTGGGCACGCTCTCTGTCGTAGGGGTAAGGGATATTTGGGTAGTCAGAGCCGTACATGATCCGATCAGACAGCGCCGTCAGTTCAGCGTCGGTGATCACGCTGGGGTCGAAGTCCATGTATGTCTCTGCGACTGCTGACATGGCGAACGTCGTGTCCAGAAACACGTTCTCGCGGTCCCGTGCTAGGTCCATGAACGCCTCGTGCTCGTAGGTACCCATGTGTGCCCCACAGGCACGGATCTCCGGATAGGAGTCGACGAACGACCGAAACCGTTCGATGCCAACGGCGGGGCTGTCCCGGAACATCGGCGCAGTGCCGGCGTGAAAAAGCACGGGGCAGTCCCACTCTGTAGTGACTTCGTAGGCCGGGTCAAGGCGCGGATCGTCGGCACTGAATCCCTGGACCGGAAGCTGGAATTTCAGTCCCCGTGCGCCGTGCTCGAACGCCGACTCGACGATCTCGCCAACATCCTCGTCGGCAGCGTGGACCGTCGCAAACGGCACCGCAGTCTCTGAGTCGGCGGTTGTCTCACAGATCCACTCGTTCAATTCCGCCGCGACGCCCGGGCGGTGTGCGTACGGGAGCGCGAGACATCGTTCGACGCCGGCCCGCTCCAGGGCTGCTGTCATCGAATCGAGATCAGTCGGGTGATCGAACGACCAGCCCGCGGCGTCGGATAGGGACCCGCGTATCGCCGTCATGAGGCGTTCGGGCATCAGGTGCGTGTGGGCGTCGATGACGCCGCTGACGGGGAAGTTATTTATCATTTGGCATCTTGTAGACGCCCGTTCCGGTTGCACACACTTTGTCACCGGATTCGACTTCGATGTGGGCGACGCCGATCTGTTGTCCCTCCCGTTCGATCGTCGCAGTCGCGTACAGCGGTTGTTTTCCTGCCGGTTGCAGGTAGTTCACGCGGAGGTCGATTGTCGGCGTGTAATCCTCACAACGTCCGGCGAACACCGCCGCTCCCGTCAGATCTACGAGCGAACTGATCGCACCGCCGTGGAGAACCTCCAGATCCGGATTGCCGACGAGTGAATCGTTGAACGGAAGTTTTGCTTCTGCCCGCCGAGGCGTAACGACCAAGACTTTGATGTCGTGTTGCTCGTGGAACGGAATCACGTCGTACAATTCTCGAACTAAGTCTGTCCTGTCGTCAGTGTGGTCTGTCATCGGTGAAGCAGTCGGAGTCGACTCCGGCAATTATATCTATAAGATTGATACCCCTCAAATAAATATTTCCGGATGGCTGGTCAGTCGGCCGCACAACTGTCAGTCAAGCAGATTACATCTTTGAGTGCACGCAGGCGCATCACACGTCTCGACTGGTCGCTTCGTTCGCGCGTTCTATAATCCGTTCCGCTCGCTTGATGAGCGGTGCGTCGATCATTTTTCCGTCGACCTCGTAGACGCCGGCTTCAGTCTGCTCGTCGGCAGCGAGGACGCGTTGTGCCCATTTGACCTCGCTTTGAGCGGGCGTGAAAGCCTCGTTGATGATCAACACCTGGTCGGGGTGGATCGCCATCTTTCCGTCGTAGCCGAGTTCGATAGCGAATTCCGTCTCCTTGCGGAGCCCGTCAGTATCGCCAAAGTCGGTATAAACGGTGTCGATAGCGTCGATGTCGGCTGCACTAGCTGCGATGACAACACGCTCACGCGCGTACAGGACCTCCGTCCCCTCGCTGGTACGGGTCCCACCGATATCCGCGGTCAGATCCTCGGCACCGAACAACAGCGCGTCTGTCCCCTCCGCTGCCGCGATCTCGTCGGCCCGGAGGACACCACCTGCAGACTCAATAAGTGCCAGCACTGGGAGGTCGGCGTCTTGGTCCGCCAGTAGGCCCGTTAGGCTGGTTACGTCGGAAGCTGATTCAGCCTTGGGAAGCATCACGCTGTCAGGGTGTGTTCCAGTCAGTACCGTCGCTAGGTCTGCGCTGGCCCCATGGCAAATTGGGTTGACACGAACGCAAATTCGCCCGTCGCTCTCGACATCATCGAGGACATCACGGACGGCCTCACGAGCGGCCTGTTTATTGCTGGGAGCGACTGCGTCTTCGAGATCAAAGACGACGACGTCGGCCTCGCTCAGGGCTGCCTTGCGCATAATCCCGGGTTGGTCTCCCGGCGCGAACAAAATACTACGACGACTCATACCTTGTACCATTTCCCTCAAGTACCTATATCCAGTGGTTCCCCTCATGCCAAGTGCGGCTTCCCCGACAAGTAATCACCCGACTTGGGGAATTTGTTTTTACCGTGCAAAGTCTGTTAATTACTCATTTCATCTTCAGAAAAATGTACTATCGTTAGGTAAATAGATCAAAATGCATACCATTTGAGGCCATACCTCGACACGAAATCCGTTGACGAGCTCACGGGACAGATAAATTTATACGTTAGAGCATTATAGCGCAATATGAATGGCTGCAAGCCATAATCTTCCAGACTACACTACGGAGCGAGAATCGTTCTCCTGGGACGATATATATGCGGAAGCTGACTGGGATGCACCAGCAGAACTTAACATTGGTCACGAGGTCGCAGACTCCCATGCGACCGACCGGGGAAAGATTGCGCTGTATCAGGTCGACACTGACGGGGAGTTGACCACGATGACGTTCTGGGAACTGGCCGATCGGTCGAGTCAGTTCGCAAACGTGCTGGACGATCTAGGAGTCGACAAAGGGGATCGTGTCTTCTCCTATATGCCACGGATTCCTGAACACTATGTGGCACTCGTGGGGACGCTCAAACACGGCGCGGTATGGGGGAGCGTCAACGAGCGGTTCGGGCCCGACGGCATCTCCTACCGACTTGACGACTGCGACGCGAAGGTCGTCGTCACAACAACCGAGAACCGCGACACCGTCGAAGCAGCGCTTGACGACGCACCAACGGTCGAACACATCGTCACTGTTGATCGAGGAAGTGGCGCACCCGCTGAAGACGTCATCTTCAATACTGCCCTGGACGGCGCAAGCACTGAATACGATGTCGCTAAAACCAGTGGTGAGGACGACGCAATGCTGTACTACACGTCGGGGACGACCGGCCTTGCGAAGGGTGTCCGCCACAAACAGCGCTGGGTGGCTGGCGTCGCCGCGACACAGAAGTACGCCGTGGACCTCCAACCAGGAGATCTCTACTGGAGCACCGGCGACCTCGGCTGGCTGACGGGCGCGATTAATACGCTCGGTGCCTGGTTCTGGGGAGCGTCGCTGTTCACCTATGAAGGTGAGTTCGACCCTGAAGAGTGGGCCGACCTGCTCGACCAATACCCCATCAACGTCCTGTTCTCGGTGCCAACAGCCTACCGGATGCTCCGCGAGAAAGAGGAGGTTCTGGAAGGCGTGGACTTAGACCTGCGCCACGCCCTCTCGATCGGCGAACCACTCAGCGCGGGCGTTGTTGAATGGGGTAAAGAGGAACTTGGCGTCACAATCCTAGACACATACGGTCAGACCGAAACCGGGAATATGATCATTAACAACTACCCAACAATGGAACTTCGGCCTGGCTCAATGGGCAAGCCGCTTCCGGGCATCGAAGCCGAAATCGTTGATCCCGAAACCGGCGAAGTTCTCCCGCCGGGAGAGACTGGTGAAATCGCCCAGCGCGGCGACTACCCGTGTTTCTTCGACGAGTACTGGAACAAACCCGAAAAGACCGAGAACTGCTTCGTCGACGGGCCCGACGGTAAGTGGTACCTCTCGGGCGACCTCGCCAATAAGGACGAGGACGGTTACTTCTGGTTCGAGGGGCGGGCCGACGATGTGATCCTCTCGTCGGGCTATCGCATCGGTCCCTTTGAGGTCGAAAGCTCACTTGGCGAACACGAGGCTGTTGCTGAGTCGGCTGTCGTTCCAAAACCTCACCCGGAACGTGGCAATATTGTTAAGGCATATGTCGTACTTAGCGATGGGACAGAGCCATTCGAGGGTCTTAAAGATGAAATCAAGACCCACGTAAAGGAGGAGCTGTCAGCCCACGAGTACCCGCGCGAGATTGAGTTCCGTGACGAGTTGCCCAAGACCGTCACGGGCAAGATTCGTCGGACAGAGCTCCGAGACAAAGCCGAAGAATAGAGGTGACCGGGCTCCGAAATGGCATCCAGTTAAGATAGAGACACAAACAGCAAATCACACGACATCCACACAACAGACATGAATTTTGATACAACGGAAGAACGCTCGATGATTCGGTCGACCGCAAAAAAAGTGGCGGCCGACTACGGACCGGAGTATTGGCGGAAAAAAGAAGAAGCCGGAGAGTTTTCGCAAGAGTTCTGGGATGAACTCACGGAGGCCGGCTTCCACGGTCTGCTGGTTCCCCAGGAGTACGAGGGAGCTGATATGGGTATGCAAGAGATGGGGCTGGCGATGGAGACACTCTGTGCCGAGGGCTGTGGTATGGCCGGCACTTGGTACCTAGTGCTCACCGCGGGCATGGCCACCGTCGGCATCCATAAAAACGGGACCAAGGAACAAAAAGAGACCTACCTCCCCGACATCGCGAACGGCAAGCGGAACTTTTCTATCGGCATCACCGAACCGGAAGCTGGGACGAACACGCTGAACGTCGCGACACGAGCAGAAAAGGATGGCGACGAGTACATCCTCAACGGCCAGAAGGCGTGGATCACGTTCTCTGACCGTGCTGACAACCTGATCATCGTCACGCGCACGACCCCGCGAGAAGAGGTTGACCGGGGTATCGACGGTATCAGTCTGTTCATCGTCGACATGGACACCCCCGGGATCGATGTCGCACCAATCGACAAACACGGCATCAACTACTCGAAGTCCTGTGAGGTGTTCTTGGAAAACGTTCGAGTCCCTGAGGAGAACCTGCTCGGCGAGGAGGACGACGGGTGGTGGGCCCTCGTCGATATGCTCAACCCCGAACGGATCGCCTTTGCCGCTGCCGGAACCGGCATCGGGAAACTGGCCGCCGACACGGCTATCCAGTATGCTAACGATCGAGAGGTGTTCGACGCGCCTATCGGCAGCCATCAGGCTATCTCGTTCCCCATCACGAAGGCCTACGCGCGCATGGAGAATGCCGCACTGATGCGTGAGAGAGCGTCTTGGCTCTACGACCAAGGCGAGGAGTGCGGCTACGAGACCAACGTCGCCAAGGCAACTGCCGTTGAGGCGGGGATCGAGGCAGTCAAGCAGTCGATGCAAGCCTTCGGCGGGTGGGGCTACGCCAAAGAGTACGACGTCGAGCGGTGGTGGCGTGAAATCAACCTCACCCGCCTGGCTCCGGTCACCCAGCAGATGGCGTACAACCACATCAGCCAGGAAATCGGCTTCCCTAAGTCATACTAATGTTCGAGAAGGTACTTGTCGCCAACCGCGGCGAAATCGCCGTCCGAGTCATGACAGCATGTGAAGAATTGGGTATCGATACGGTCGCCGTCTACAGCGATGCCGACCGCAACGGCGGCCACGTAGAGTACGCTGACGAAGCGTACAACGTCGGACCAGCACCGGCTAGCGACTCGTATCTTGACCAGACGGAGATTATCGACGTCGCCCAGCGGGCAGGCGCGGACGCAATCCATCCCGGGTACGGCTTCCTAGCGGAGAACGCCGAGTTCGCTCGGAAAGTCGAGAATGCCGACGGCATCACGTGGGTTGGCCCGTCGAGTGGGGCCATGGAGACGCTCGGCGAGAAGACTACTGCCCGGTCGGTGATGCAGGAGGCCGACGTGCCGGTCGTACCGGGGACGACGGAACCGGTCGACGACACCCAAGAGGTGCGCGAACTCGGCGAGGAGTTCGGCTATCCAATCGCTATTAAAGCCGAGGGCGGCGGTGGCGGCCGAGGGATGAAAATCGTCCGCAGCGAGAGCGAAGTCGACAACGCACTCGAAAGCGCTCAGCGCGAGGGCGAAGCATACTTTGGGAACGACTCGGTGTACGTCGAGAAGTATCTCGAAGCCCCGAAGCACATCGAAGTCCAAGTGCTGGCAGACGAATATGATAACGTCCGCCACCTCGGCGAGCGCGACTGCTCGCTGCAGCGCCGCCACCAGAAGGTCATTGAGGAGGCGCCGAGTCCGGCCCTTGATGCCGACCTTCGAAATAAAATCGGCGAAGCTGCCCGTCAGGGCGTTCGCGCGGCTGACTACACTAACGCCGGGACCGTCGAATTCCTCGTTGAAGACGGCGAATTCTACTTCATGGAAGTCAACACCCGGATTCAGGTCGAACACACTGTCAGCGAGGAGGTGACGGGCATCGACATCGTTCGCTGGCAACTACGAATCGCCGCTGGCGAGGAGCTCGACTTTTCGCAGGACGATGTAGAGATCGACGGTCACTCGATTGAGTACCGCATCAACGCAGAGAACCCGGCCAACGACTTCGCCCCGACGCCGGGGGCGCTGAATACGTACAGGCCCCCCACGAGCATCGGCGTTCGCCTCGACCACGCGGTTGGACAGGGTGACGACATCGGTGGCGATTACGATTCGATGATTGGAAAGCTCATCATCGACGGTGAGAACCGCGAGCACTGTCTCGCACGGTCCAAGCGCGCACTTGAGCACTTCGAAGTCAAGGGTGTCCATACAACGATTCCCTTCCACCGGTTGATGCTCGACGACGAGACGTTCGTGAGCGGAGAACACACTACAAAGTACCTCGATCAGGAACTTGACGACGCGGAACTTGACGACGCCGTCGGGCAGTGGGGGTCCGAGTCGGAAGCCGACAGTGCCGGGAGCGGAGCTTCGACAGCCGAACTCGCGGTCGAGGTTGACGGCAAACGATTCGATGTTGTTGTCGAAGACGGACTCCAGAAAGCCCCGGTCAGTGGGACCGACTCGACCGGGAGTTCCGGCGGTGCCTCCGGCAGCGGTGGTCCAGACGTGGCAGCGGCCGGTGCGATCACGGCCGAGATGCAGGGAACCATCCTCTCAGTCGAGGTCGGGGAAGGCGACGAGATCGCACAGGGGGATGTCGTTTGCGTACTGGAGGCGATGAAGATGGAAAACGACGTGGTCGCGTCCACGAACGGGACCGTCGAATCTGTTTCGATTGAGGAGGGTGAGAGCGTCGATATGGGTGACACGCTCGTTACGCTAGAATAAATACACATGCGAATCAAAGTTCCAGACGACACGACGGAAACGGAAGCCCAAGCGATCGCCGATGCACTGGCAACACACTTCAAGAACGACGTGATACTCGTCGTCGACAACGGCGAGGAGATCGGTAGCGCATCGTACGATGGTGGGGGCGGGTCTCAACAATCGACAGAGGAACCAGTGGATGACGACCTTGGGCCGACGGCTCGCGAGGAGGAACTGATCAACGAGATCGAGGAAATCCTCGAAGGTGGGCCGGAAAAGTACAAGAAACAACTACCTGAAAAAGGCAAATTGTTCGTCCGCGACCGGATCGACCTGTGGTTTGGCGAGGATTGCCTGTTTGAGGACGGTAAGTTCGCAGAGTTCGACGCCGAGGACAAGTTACCTGCAGACGGCCTCATCACGGGAGCCGCGGAGTTCGAGGGCCGTGACCTGCACTACATGGCCAACGACTACACAGTCAAACGCGGGAGTATGGCGGCCAAAGGCGTTGAGAAGTTCCTCCGGATGCAGGAACGAGCACTCAAAACCGGGCGACCAGTCCTCTATCTGATGGACTCCTCGGGCGGTCGTATCGATCAGCAGTCGGGATTTTTTGCCAATCGACAGGGTATCGGGAAGTATTACTACAACCACTCGATGCTCTCCGGGCGGGTGCCACAGATCTGTGTCCTGTATGGGCCTTGCATCGCTGGGGCGGCGTACACGCCGGTCTTCGCGGACTTCACGGTCATGGTCCGGGACATGAGCGCGATGGCGATCGCCAGCCCCCGGATGGTCGAGATGGTCACCGGAGAAAAAATCGATCTGCAGGAATTAGGTGGACCAGATGTCCACGCACAGTACTCCGGGAGCGCGGATCTCGTCGCAGACAACGAGGAACACGCACGCGAACTGGTTGCCAAATTGATCAGTTATCTGCCTGACAACTCAGACGAGGACCCCCCACAGACCAGCGGCAAGGCACCGGAGTTCTCGCCCGAGGGGATCGACTCGGTCGTCCCACAGGAACCGAACAAGGGCTACGACATGTTCGACGTGATCGATCGGGTCGTTGACGCCGGATCCACGCTTGAATTACGACCGGAGTACGGCAAGGAAATCATTACCTCGTTCGCCCGCATCGACGGCCGGCCGGTTGGCATCGTTGCCAACCAGCCCAACCACCGTGCTGGGGCGATCTTTCCGGACGCCGCCGAGAAGGCCGCGGAGTTCATTTGGACCTGCGACGCCTACAATATCCCGCTGCTGTATCTCTGTGACACGCCGGGCTTCATGGCCGGGTCGTCAGTCGAAAAAGAGGGGATCCTCGAACAGGGCAAGAAGATGATTTACGCCACATCATCGGCGACAGTCCCCAAGCAGTCCGTCGTCGTCCGGAAGGCCTACGGTGCGGGCATCTACGCAATGTCCGGTCCCGCCTACGATCCCGAGTCCGTTATTGGGCTCCCGAGCGGAGAGATCGGCATTATGGGTCCGGAAGCGGCGATCAACGCCGTTTACGCCCGCAAGCTCTCTGAGATTGACGACCCCGAGGAGCGTGCCGAAAAAGAGCAGGAACTCCGCGAGGAGTACCGGGAGGACATCGATATTCATCGGATGGCCAGCGAAGTCGTCATTGACGAGATTGTCCCACCATCCTCGCTTCGGGAAGAGTTGACGAATCGATTTGCGTTCTATGAAACTGTTGAAAAAGACCTGCCCAGCAAGAAACACGGAACGATCCTTTAGAACCATGACAGGACGCTACTACGAAGAGTTCGAGGTCGGCGAGACCATTGAGCACGACAAGCGACGCACCATCAGCGAAAGCGACAATCAAGCGTTCTGCGACATGACGATGAACCAACAACCGCTCCATCTGGATGCGGAGTTCGCGGCAGACACGCAGTTCGGTGAGCAACTGGTCAACGGACTGTACACAATGAGCCTGGCAGTCGGGTTAACCATCCCGGATACCACGGACGGCACCATTGTCGCAAATCTCTCTTACGACAATGTTGAGCACCCAAGCCCGGTCTTCCACGGCGACACGATCCGGGTCCAGTCGACGGTGACCGACAAGCGTGATACCAGCGACGGCAAGCGCGGTATCGTCACGCTGCACGTTGAAGTATTTAAGGTGAACGACCAAGAGGAACCGGTCGTCTGTGAATTCGACCGGACCGCACTCTCGTTGAAACAGGAACACGCGGAGTAACGATGGTACCCTACTGCTGGCGAACCGAGACGCGCGGCGACTTACTCAACGACGCCGACAATCCATCGCCAGCGCTGTTCGAAAGTACCGCTGAGGGTATCGAGCAAATCGCGGGCCTTCTCGACACGGTCTTCCGGTTCGAGCCGCGGGTAGAGACGCGCAGCCATGGCCGGAATGCTGTGGAAGAGCCTGACGTCGTCGGCGGTTGTCGCGAAACGCCAAGTGCCCGTGGTGACCACGAACTCGTCTGCGAGGGCACGCTCGACGTCATCGGCGCCCGTTGGCGAGCGCGACTCGCGGTCGAGGTCGGCGAAGACATCGGTTCCGTTCGCAGTAACCCAGCCGATCGGAGCCACGGCACCAACGACACCGCCGGACCGGAGGACGCGAGCGGCTTCCTGAGTAGCGACAGTCGGGTCGGGAACTATGAAGAGCGATGCGGTAAAGGCGATGGCGTCGAACGTGTCGTCGGCGAAGGGCAGGTAGTCGAAGTCAGCTTCGACGCGCGGGGCCGACGCGACCTGAGCCAGCATCTCGTGGCTGATGTCGAGCGCAACGGGCCTGTCGGTTCGCTCGGCGACCGCCTGCGTACTCACACCGGTTCCCGCTCCCGCGTCAAGGACAGCGTCGAACGCACCTTTGCCGAAAGTACTCATCTCGGCCACCAACAGGCGAGCCAGTGCAGTGAACCGGCCGGTTTGCCGCTCGTATCTGTTGTAGGCTTCGACGCTGGCGTCGAAGTTCGCTCGAACAACATCTTTCATACTCACCAGCATTGCCAGCGGGCACATAGACGTTCCTGTTGGAAATCCTCTCTGGCCCGGACGCATCGCTCGCTAACCACAGCCATAAATACACGAAGTAGTTATGACAGAGACACCATCTGGGACAGACAAGATTGTTCACGAACCGAGCCAAGAGTTCGTCGAGTCGACGAACATCTGGGAGTTCATGCAGGCCTACGGTATCGACGACTACGAAGAACTCATAGAGCGCACGACAAGCGAGATTGACGGCATCAACCAATCCGGCGTCGACTGGTTCTGGGATGAATTAGTCGACTACCTAGATATCGACTTTTTCGAGGACTACGACCAAGTGCGCGACGACAGCAAGGCGCGTAGCGCCGCGGTCAACGCGAGTGGTGAAACCGTGACTCGCGATGACCCGCAGTTTTCCGACTGGTATCCCGGCGGCAAACTCAACATCGGTCATAATGTGTTGGATCGACACGCCGCAGTCGACAGCGAGACGCGAAACAAGGTCGCCTGTATCTGGGAAGGGGAAGACGGTGACGTCCGGGAAATCACATATCATGAACTCTACCGCCAGTCGAACGCGGTCGCCAACGCCTTGGAAGCACGCGGCATCAACACCGGCGATACCGTGGCACTGTATATGCCGATGGTGCCAGAAGTCATTTCGATTCTTTACGGGTGCTTCAAAATCGGCGCAATCGCTGTGCCCATCTTTTCCGGGTTTGGCGTGGAAGCTACGGCGACCCGCATCGAGGACCCCGAGTGTTCGGTACTGTTCACCGGCGACGGATTCCAGCGCCGCGGCGATGAGGTGACGCTGAAAAGAACTGTCGACGATGCCATCGTACAAGCCGACACTGATGTCGAATCGGTCATCGTCTTCGACCGACTGGGCGCAAGCGATTCCGAAAGTCCTCTCTCAATCCCGATGTCCGACGGGCGCGACGAGTGGTGGGCTGACGCTGTCGAGACCCAGAGCAACGAATATGAGACGAAATCTCTACCTGCCGATCAAGAGTCGATGCTGCTGTATTCGTCAGGCACTACCGGCAAGCCAAAGGGGATCGTCCATACACATGCCGGCGTCCAGATGCAGTGTGCGAAAGAAGTATATTTTGGGTTCGACCTGCAACCCTCGGATCGGTTCTTCTGGGTCAGCGACATCGGCTGGATGATGGGCCCTTGGAGCTTAATTGGTAATCACACTTTCGGCGGGACAATATTCATGTATGAGGGCGCGCCCGACTACCCCGATCCCGACCGATTCTGGGAGATAATCGACCGCCACAGTATCACCCAGTTTGGAATCTCCCCGACGGCGATCCGCGCGCTTCGCAAGCAAGGCGACGACTGGGTTGAGGGACACGACCTCTCCTCGCTGCGTCTGCTGGGGTCAACCGGCGAACCCTGGGACCCCGAGTCCTGGCAGTGGTTCTACGAGACGGTTGGCGGCAGCGACATACCGATCATCAACATCAGCGGTGGCACTGAGATCTGTGGCTGTTTCCTCATGCCAATGCCTATCCAGTCGCTCAAGCCCTGCACACTTGGCGGCCCCGGTCTCGGTATGAACATCGACATCGTGAATCACGACGGCGAGTCCATCGCCAACACGCACGAGCGCGGCTTCCTCGTCGCGCGCGACTCCTGTCCGTCGATGACGAAATCGCTCTGGAGCGGCGACGAGCGCTACCTCGAAGAGTACTGGTCGTCTTTCGAGGACCCGCCGCTGTGGGATCACGGTGACTGGGCACAAAAAGGCGAGGACAATCTCTGGTTTCTCCACGGGCGGGCCGACGACGCGCTGAACGTCGCTGGCCGGAAGGTCGGCCCCGCCGAGATTGAGGGTGCAGCCATGGAACACGAGGACGTAAATCAGGCTGCAGCAGTTGGAGTTCCTGACGACACGACCGGAACAGCCGTCGTGCTCTACGTCATTACGGAGGTAGGTATCAAGGAGACCGACGAGTTGCGCGCGGAAATCAGGGGCATCGTCGGGGAAGAACACGGAAAACCGTTCCAACCGCGGGAAGTATTGTTTGTCGACGAGTTCCCCAAGACCCAATCGGGCAAGATCATCCGTCGGGCCGTCAAAGCTACCTACACAGATAAGCAACTGGGCGACATGTCCAGTATTGAGAATCCCGACGCTCTTGAAGAAGTCGAGAACGCTCGATAGCAGTCGTCCAACCGAAATAAACTACACATTGCTTTTGAAAAGCCCACAATCGACAAACGAAGGTCTGATTTAGAGACTAACGACGTAATGCGATGACTTGAGGTACCGGACATCAAGAACTTTCCGGCAGACCTACTGGAGCGAGTCGAGGCAGATCCGCTCACAACGTTTCTTATGTCGTCCCAGTATCACCTATTTGAACCAATAGCTCTGTTTTGTCTGCTGTTGAACAGCTGCTGAATCACGGTTAAAATGGTTCACAGAGTGGTTCTATATTCGAGATGGGGAACATCAGAACGATTTCACGGAACTGTCGATACCATCCCAGTGCTCGCAAGGTGTCGGCGAACGAGCACTCCGCTATCAAGCACGAAAGCTTGACCATCCAGCGCTGAGGGTATAATGACGACTCAACTTATTTGTGTTTCTTGTTTTAGAGGTAGTGTTTAGATAACTGATTTTATGCGGAGCTGAAGGATTTCAGCCAATCGTCGGCTGTTTCTGCATTGCTGAAAACAGTTTGAGAAACAGGTAGTTGAAAGTTTTATTTTTAGTATATATTTAATATCACTCTGGAGTTATTTTATCTAAAATCGAAGCCGTAGCGCTGACACGCATCTTGCAACGAGTGCAAGGGATCAAGGAAAATACTGCGTTGGAGAAATTATATTTTTCGGAGAGTTTTGTAAGAAACGAATGGGGGCGAGAACCTTCATTATAATTATTTAACCTTTATATAGAGTATTTATCTGCCTTGGGGTCGACGGCGGCATACAGACAATGCTGCTCATGACAAAGTTGAATTACAGCATCGTCAACCGTAACAGGGTTTGAACACCGGCCATCACCGGGCTGTAGATCGGTTTTATCTCCCCAACGTATATTAGTAATTAATATATTGATACTAAATATATCAAAATAATATAACGTTCAAAAATAGGATTCTTGCAAAATAAGCTTGATTCTGAGTTTTATTACAGACTGCGGTGTCGCTTCCCGTTCAACAAACCCTATGTTGGTTTCCTCTCAACACCCGTTACTGAGATTGTTTTTGGACGTAGACTACTCAGAAAACGGACTGCCTCACTTTTCATTTTTTATGAACACCGCCCTGATTGCGGTCTGTGGCTGTAAGTGTTATAAATAGTGCCGTGACTGGCTTATAAGTCTAAGAACCCATTACAAATCTAAATTTGTAATGGCACATTTTCCAGAGGTTGCGTCGAATGTATAACAGTTTTTGATTTGTCTAAGCTGATTCAACGAGTCATGATTCTTTTGTCGCATACTGATCTGGATCGAAAAAGTTCAGAAATCAGATTTCAGTCACGCGCACATACTCGTCAGATAGGGCATCCGCATCCTCGGGCAGCAATGCGACAATCAAGAAGCCAGTATACTCATTAAGATAGTCCACCAACGTTGCAATCCGTTCAGAGTCGATTGCCTCCAGCGAATCTAGCAGCATGAACGGGACGTCTTCGTATACTTCATGAGCAAGATAGCCAGCGAGTGCAAACACTAACCCCGTAACTTCCCGTTCGCTCTCAGAAAGATGGTCTACTGTGTCTTCGTACACCGTCCCTGACTCCGAGCTACGGATGACGTGCAATTCAAATACTTGTTTTGTCACCTTGCGTCGACCTTCACGTACTTCACGCTCAACGCGCTCGATCCAGATTCGGTCCAAGTTTGCGTAATCGAGTAAGTCTAAGATAGATTCCATATGTTCATTGAACTTCTCAACAGCATTCGACTCAATCTGTTCAATTTTTGTCCGGTAGTTTTTGATTTCAGTCTTTACTTCATCATATTGTTTCTTGATATTGTCCTCCTCAGTAAGACGGCTCTCGATGTCTCCGATGTCTTCCTCGATTCGTTCAAGTTCGCTCTCGAGCTTCCCGAGTTCGTATTCTAATTGATTTGCTTCCTTGTGTAGATCGAGTATGTCGCTGTAGTCTTCGTCTTCTAGTTCCTCAACCTCGGCTTCAATTGTCTCTATTTCCGCTGTCAAGTCCTCGCGTCGCGTTTGTAGGTTCTCGATGTTGCTCTCGCTACTTTCTATTTGGCTTTTAAGCGTTCTCAGCTGGCTCTCGATCTGTTCGCGTTCTCTCTGCGCCTGTTGGATATCTTGTTTCTTCTCATTCAGCTCAGATATTTTGTCGTTTAAATCACTCAGTTCACCAAATTTCGTTTGAGTGAGTTGGCGTAGAGTGTCAATAGTGGTTTCTATTTGTTCTTTTTCAACGTCACTTCCACATGTCCAGCACGTTACCTCGTTGTCTAGCAGTAACTCATCTGTCGTATCTCTAGATGGACTCTCATTGAGTCTCTTGACTGCACTTAGATCTGCGTCGTCAAGCATCTTATCATTAAAATCAATAACACTCTGGATTTCGTTCACCTCCTTCTCGATATTCTGCTTTTGATCACGGAGTCGAGTGATTTCGGACTCGATATCGGTAACCTCTCCAACCGGCGTCTCGGGAAGTTCTTCTATCTCGTCTTCGACTTCCTGCTGCTCCTGTTCAAGCGCTGTAAGGCTTTCACGTTCGGTTTCAAGATCATATCGAACGTCATCTAGTTTCGACCGTTTTGAACGCAACTCGGTAAGTTTGTCTTCAAGTTCGGATTTCTCTTCGCGAGTTTCTTCAACATCTGCATCAGCTGCCTGCAGTTCTTGTTCCTTGGCTTCAAGTTCGGTTTTCTTTTCGTCGATTTCTTGTTGGATTTGTGAATGCTTTTCTTCTAGTTTTGGAAGTTTGTTCTTTATATTCTCGATCTCTTCAAGATCACGTTCAATAGACTGTCGCTTCTGAACAAGTTGATCAATTTTAGACTGAATAGCTTCTGTATCGACCGGTCGCATGATAAGTTCGCGCAGGTCATCGTTAGCGGCAACGGCTTGTCTTGCTTCGTTCGACTCAAGCAAAAATACAAACAGATCTGCAAGAGTAGGGTCGTCTAGATATGGATCCCCACCAGCCACGATCCCATCAGCACGTCGGCTTAGTGTGCGCGTATAAATTTCATCACCAAGCGTCAATTCGACACTTGCCTTGTCAGCATCGCCTTTGATCGTGATGTTCTCGCTACCGAGCGCAGCCATAATAGCCTGTAGAAAGGATGTTCGATTAGTTGCATTTCGTCCAACAAGAATCGTAACTCCTGACGAGAACTCGACTGTTGTATCTTGAATGCCACCAATATTCTTCGCAGAAATCGTACCCCTAGAGTGACTGGGTTGTTTAGATTCCATACTGATACATCACATCTTATGATAAGTAAACTTTCGCTTTGCAGGTGCTCCACCCAACGATTGATGCGAGGATTGGCACATAGTAGCCAATAGTCTGCTGGCGAACCGTTATGTGTGTTTTTATTCCAATGACTCTCAGTAATTTAAATCCGGTATCGATTAATAGGACGAAGACAAGAAAAATCGACCTCAAACCGCGGGAGATGATTGATGATAGTGACGGCGAAAGCATTCCAGGTGTGGACGCGGTCCGATCAATGCGGGGATGAATGGGTGGTTTGTCCCGACAAGGGAGCAGCCAGCGTCAATACGGACGGTAGGGACGACCGTGGTGACGCCGTCGACACCGACGACGCCGGCACGACCGTCGATGCCGACAGCGACGGCGGCGACGGCGAGGCAGACGCAACGGAGGACGATGCGGAAGGCGATGTGGAAGGTGAGGATGATGGGCCGTCGATCGCTGCCGATGCGTTAGCGCACGCGTCAGCGTCGATGCAACGGATGCCTGCCGAGGAGTTACCGATCGGGAGTGAAGCCAAGACAGCCCAAGCCGCGCAGTACTGGTCCGTGTTTGAAGACGTGTGCGAGGCCGAGCCGGACGGGTGGATGGAAGCGTTGAGTGACACGCTCGAGCGGTATCACGAGCTGGTTGACGAGGAGATCGAGGCGAACAAAGACTGGAATCAACTGTTCGACGGGTTCCGGGACGATCACTACGCGGGCGGTGGGTGTGACGAGCACGGCCACGACAGCTACGTCCCGCAGTGTCGCTCGTGTACGCTGCCGGGGACGTGCGATGAGTGCGGGGAGGACGCGGCGATTGTTCGCGTGGAGTTCACGGCGTGTGACGATCATTCGAACGGCGGGATCCCCCAGCACGGCTGTGATGAAGCAAGCGCCGGGGACGACGAGGAGTGGTGTAAGACGGACACGTATTGCGCAGCGTGTTGTATCGACCAAGAGTTGGAGCCGTTCGCTGACGGGTCGCCGAGCGAGTCAGTCCCGGCGGAGACGCACCCGCTCGTGTACAGTGAACGGCACGAGTGTTACCGCTCGTATCACTCGTCGCTCGAGGAGTGCATCGAGAACGTGTCGCCGCCGGAGTCGGTGAGTGGGCCGGACGGGTGTCACGCCGGGGCGAACGTGTATGAAGCCCCGGTCCCGCACCTCCCGGAGACGCCGCGCGAGTACCTGACCCAACCCGACGCGTGGGAAAGCGACGAGTTGCCGATCGCGGATGATCCGGCGACGTACAACGCGTCGGAGGACGTGTCGAACCCGGCGCACACGGTGCAT
>Ga0209965_1000073_pt1 | contig 32799 bp, 33 predicted proteins | sample SalPon2_B_H2O_MG_FD_185707 | JGI IMG/M metagenome (GOLD analysis project Ga0209965, IMG submission 185707) | Salt pond water microbial communities from South San Francisco under conditions of wetland restoration - Salt Pond MetaG R2_B_H2O_MG... | ecosystem: Environmental > Aquatic > Non-marine...
TCAGGATGTCCGTGTCGAGGACCCCTCTCGCCGTGTGGTCGATGTGCGACTCGGTGAACGCCGGGAGGTTCTCCTCGACGCTCTCGAAGAACCCGACGTCGACCAGATGGTGATACGCGTCCCACACAGGGGCGATCAGCTCCCGGTAGAGCTCCTCGACCCCATCGTCACCGGGGCCGTGTCGTTCCGGGACGCCCGCCTCGCGGACGGACTCGGCGTCCGCCATGGCCGCCTCGAGGCCGGTCAGCGCGGATTCGATGACGTCGACGTCGAGGGAGCCGGTCAGGTCGCTCCGGACGGCCGCCCCCATCGACGCGAACTCGGACTCCCCCGCCGAACGCACGGCGTCACTCAGCTCCTCGAGCGCGACCCCCGGATCGGCCTCCGAGGTGTCGACGTCGAACTCCGCCGCGAGGACCTCCCGATCACGGTCCGTGATCTGTGGTTTGTACGTACCTACCATGAAGCGTGTTCACACTGGTTTCGATTCGTATTAAACGTTATCATTAACTATTATGTGGGAAGCAAATGTGAAATTGTAATCCACTCGCCCCGTGGCGGATCGATCCGATCGTCACCCTCGATTTGAAATAGCCGGAGCGAGGAGGTATCCAGCGATGGACCTGTTCGTCAAGCCGGCCCTCCGGTCGGGCACCGCCGACCGCGCCGTCCTCACCGCAGCGACGATGGAAGCGCTCGGGGTCGCCGACGGCGACGTCGTCCGGATCGAACGCGGGGAAGCGGTCGCCGCCGTCCGGGTGCAAACCGGAACGAACGCCACGACGGGCGACGACGAGATCCGACTCCCGGGGGCGGTTCGGCGGCGCTCCCTCGACGTCGATCGCGGCGAGGCCGTGACGGTGACGGCCGCCGATCCCGCGCCGGCCAAACGCGTGACGCTCTCGCTGCCGCCGAACGTCGACGAGTCGGACGCCTTCGGGATCGGCGACGCGATCGAGGACCGACCGATCGTCGCCGGACAGACCCTGACCCTCGACGACGACGCCCCCGCGAAGGGACACACCGCCACCTCCGAGCACGGGGTGCAGGTCCACGTCGCCGAAACCAGACCGGACGGCGTCGTCACCGTCGAGGGGTGGACGTCGGTTCGGCTCTCGGGGTCGTCCTTCGAGGAGCCGGTGACGCGACCGGCCGACGACGCGACCGCCCCCGGGTTCGACGACGTCGGCGGGTTGGAGTCGGTCGTCGAGACGCTCGAAGAGACCGTCCGGGCGCCGCTGTCGGAGCCCGAGGCCTTCGACGCGCTCGACGTCCGGCCGCCGGGCGGCGTGCTGTTGTACGGCCCGCCCGGGACGGGCAAGACGCTGCTCGCTCGGGCGCTCGCCGAGGAGGCGGATCTCCCGTTGATAGAGCAATCCGGCCCGGAGGCGGTCGCCGACGAGGGCGGGGAGAACCCCTTCGAGGACGCCCTCTCGGAGGCCGAAGCGCACGCCCCGTCGATCCTCCTCTTCGACGACCTCGACGCCCTGGCCGGCGAGCGCACGGGAGAGTTGGACCGCCGCCGGATCGCGCGTCTCACCGCCGCCCTCGACGACCACGATCCGCACTCGCGGGTCGCGGTCGTCGGGACGGCGACCGATCCGGAACGGCTGGACCCCTCGCTCCGGCGGAGCGGCCGGTTCGACCGCGAGATCGCGGTGCCCGTCCCCGACCGAAACGACCGGCGTCGGATCCTGTCGGTCCTGACGCGGGCGGTGCCGCTCGCCGACGACGTCGACTTCGACCGGATCGCCGAGCGCACCCACGGGTTCGTCGGGGCCGACCTCGAGCGCCTCGTCGACGAGGCGTCGGTCAACGCCCTGCGGCGGAACGGGCTCGCCGACGACGCCCTCGATCCGGCGGCCATCGGGTCGATCCGGGTCGGGCCGGCCGACTTCGACGCCGCCCTCGCGGGCGTCGACCCCTCGGCGCTCCGGGAGGTGTTCGTCGAAGTCCCCGACGTGACCTGGGCCGACGTCGGCGGCCTCGATGGAACCATCGATCGGCTCCGCGAGACCGTCCAGTGGCCCCTCGAGCACCCCGAGGCCTTCGAGCGCGTCTCGCTCCGCCCCGCCAAGGGAATCCTGCTGTACGGCCCGCCAGGGACGGGCAAGACGCTGCTGGCGAAGGTGGTCGCCAACGAGGCGGCGAGCAACTTCATCTCGGTGAAGGGGCCGGAACTGCTCGACAAGTACGTCGGGGAGTCAGAGAAGGGGGTACGAGAGATCTTCGAGAAGGCCAAAACCAACGCCCCCACCGTCGTCTTCTTCGACGAGATCGACGCCATCGCGGGCGAACGCGGCGGCGTCAGCGGCGACTCGGGCGTGAGCGAACGCGTCGTCTCACAGCTTCTGACCGAGATGGACGGCCTCGAGGAGCTCGAGGACGTCGTCGTGATCGCGACCACGAACCGCCCCGACCTCGTCGACGACGCGTTGCTCCGCCCCGGCCGCTTCGACAGGCACATCCGGGTCGGCGTCCCCGACGCCGACGCGCGACGGCAGATCCTCGACGTCCACACCGGCGACCGCCCTCTCGCCGACGACGTCGACCTCGAGGAACTGGCGGCCCGGACCGAGGGCTACGTCGGCGCCGACATCGAGGCCGTCTGCCGGGAGGCGGCGATGACCGCGGTCCGGGAGTTCGTCGGCGGGTCGGGGACGGACGCGGCGGAGATCCGGCTCACCGCGGCGCACTTCGACGACGCCGTCGGGACCGTCGACGCGGAGCGCCGCGACCGCGAGGACGGCTTCGACGCGGTCGACGCCGGGTCGTCCCCGATCGAGTGAGCGTCCGGTTGGGACGGTCGTGTGAAAATGTCGTACAATAGTTTTATTATTCATGTAAGACTCACACCCGGTGTATGCGAAAGTATCCCGCGACGCTGGTGCGCGTGTTCGAGAACAAACTGGAGGCCGGCGTGGACGCCGACTCGGACATCACGTTCGACCAGGCCGACCTCGAGCAGGCCACGGAGGAGCTCGACATCGACGTCCGCCAGGTGCTCGAGATCCCGTCGGCGTACAGTTCGACGCGAGCGCTCCCCGACGAGATCACGGAGCACGGCTACGTCGACATCGAACCGACCGACTCCGACGACGAGGAGACGTATCGGTTTATCAAAGAGTAGCTCGACCCCTTTTCATCCGGATATCGGCACGCCGCCGAAGACGACGAGCGCGATCACCCAGTAGGCGACGTAGAGGCCGCCGAGCAGGACACCGTGCCACCGCTTGATACTGCCCCGATAAAAGAAGTAGGCGGCGAGCGCCGTCACGACGATCATGAACGGCAGGTGGAAGGTGAGGACCGAATCCGAGATGTTCACGTCGCTGAGGAACATGATCACGCCGACGTTGCCGGTCACCGAGAACAGGACGCTCCCGATGACGTTCCCGACGCCGATCTCGGGGAAGCCCCGGCGAACCGGCTCCAGTGTCAGCATGATGTCCTCGAAAGTGAGGATCAGAGTGAGCACGGTGGCCCCGAAGACGGTACCGGAGAGGCCGAACCCTTCTATCACGACCTCGGACCCGCCCTCGAGGAGCATGGCTGCGAAGACGATCCCGACGAGTGCCAGGATCGAGAGGGAGAGCCACACGATCCCGGAGTCCGCGAGGTCGCCGAGGATCCGCTCCTCGGCGATCTCCTCGAGCGTGTCAGAACGCGTCGCAGTTCCGCCGTCCGAACGGAGCTGTCTTCCGAGCTCCGAGTTCCGGAACACCGGCACGTCGCGCTGGCGCTCCCGGAGGATGAAGTAGCCGAACGCGAACACGAAAAAGAGGGTCAAGATGACCCCGTGAATGGCCGTCAGCGTCCCGAGCAGAACGAAGGGGACGAGGAGGAGCGGTCCGAGGGCGAAAACGGCGATGTAGTCGGTCGGCAGGTCGACCGGGAACGGTTCGACGACCGCCGCGAGCGCGAGCGTCACGCCGATGATCGCCAGGCCCGTCCCGAGTGCCGATCCGAGCGCGGCCTCCTCCAGTCCGCCGGCCGAGAGGACGAGCGCGAGGACCGTGTCGTCGAACTCGAAGCCGGTGAAGATGATCGCGAGCGCGAACAGCGACATCTTCAGGCTGAGCGAGGCCCGCGTGAGGTAGCTGATGAGTTTTTCGGTGGACGCCGTCAGGAGTACGACGCCGACGATCAACACGATCACCGCCCCGATGGTGCCCTGTGCCTCGATGAACCCCTCGATTGCGCCCTCGATGCCGCCTTCGCCTTCCTCGCCCGCTTCACCGGTCTCGTCGCCGCCCCCTGCTTCCTGTGCGTCGACGCTCCCGATCGGCCCGTCGATACCGACGCCGCCGGCGAGCGCCGGGGCGAGCGGCAGCGCGGCGAGGAGTACGACCAACGACACGGCGAGGCCAACCCGTCGTTTCTCGACCATGGCCCTCCGTTCTACATCGACTATTATGTATGTTGGCACGCCTGTAGGATCGTCCTACGAACTCCTATACACGGACCCCGATCGCACCGCCGACATCCGACGCGCGCCGCGGGCGGGTCTTTTATATCCGTCGGAGAGAAACACCGTAGCGATGCGGACCGAGGCGTTCTGGGTGATGGATGACGACGACGAGAGCCTCGCTGCGGATCTGGGCCTCGGTCTCGGGGCCGAACCGGCTCAGGTGCTCGCGTACCTCCTCCGGCGCGGCGACGACGACCGGATCGAGGACCCCCGTGCGAGGGTGCTCGAGATCCGCCTCGGGACCGGACTCGGACGACAGCCGGCCATCGACGCGCTCTCGGCGCTCGCCGAGCGCGGGCTGGTGACCGAATCTACCCTCGACAGCCCGCAGGGTCGACCGCCGAAGGCGTGGTCGGCCGAGGAAACGGTCGAGACGGCGATCCGCCGCGCCTACGAGGAACGGGCCGACCGGCTCGTGTCGGCGCTGTCGACCGACGCCGCGACCGATCCCGCGAGTGACCCGTCCGGGGACCCGCTCCGCGTCGGGTTCAACTGGCTGCCGAACGGCCTCCAGGTCCCCTTCTACGCGGCGCGGACGGCCGACGCATACGGCACGACCCGACTCGACGTCGAGTTCGTCCACCACCGCGGCTCGCGGGCCGCCCTGGAGGCCGTCGCCGCGGGCGCGGTCGACGTCGGCGTGGTCGGGGCGGCGACGCTGACGAGCGCGATACAGCGCGGCGTGGCGATCGAACCCCTCGCGGTGCTGTACCAGCGCGCGATGGCCGTCCTCTACACGACGCGGGCGGCCTTCGGCGGGCCGCTGACCGGGAGCGAACAGCTCCGCGGCCGCCGCATCGGGCTGTCCCCGGACACCGAGACGCGGCTCCTCGCGGAGGTGTTCCTCTCGCAGGCGGGCGTCGCGGACGACGTCGAGATACTCGAAACCGACGGCGAGGAGGTCGAGGCGCTCCGGTCCGGACGGGCCGACGTCGTCGCCGGCTCCTTCTCGGACCCCTGGCGTCTCGACGGCGAAGCCGACGTCGAGACGCTCGCGATCGCCGAACAGTTCCCGATCTACGGGCCGGTGCTGGCGGTCGATCCCGAGGCGGTCGCGCCCGACCGGCTCCGCCGGTTCCTCGCGGCCACGATGCTCGGGTGGCGCGCCGGGCGGGCGGACCCGACGCCGGCCGCGGGGCGCATCGCGGCCGAAAGCGACGCCGACCGGAACGAGATAGAGCGCACGTTCCGGACGGCGCTGTCCTCGTTCGCCGACAGCAAGGCCAGCCGAACCGACGGCTGGGGTGCCCACGGCGAGGACGAGTGGGAGCGGCTCCGGATCGCGCTGGCCCGCACCGGGAGGCTCGAGACTGCGTGATCGACCTCGACGGCGTCACCGTCGCCTTCGACACCGTCACCGCGGTCGAGGGCGTCGACCTCGGCGTCGAGTCGGGCGAGTTCGTCACCGTCGTCGGTCCCTCGGGGTGCGGCAAGACGACGCTTTTGAGAGTCATCGGCGGGCTCGTCGAACCCACCGACGGGACAGTCACTGTGGGCTCCGCGCCGCCGGCCGAGCGGCGCGACGACGGCGACATCGGCTACGTCTTCCAGGAGCACACCCTCTTCCCCTGGAAGACGGCCCTCGAAAACGTCCGGTTCCTCCGCCGGATGGCGGGCAAGGAGCCGAAGCCGGACCGCGCCCGCCGGCTCCTCGGGACGGTCGGGCTCTCGGAGTTCGCCGACGCCTACCCCCGGGAGCTCTCCGGCGGCATGAAACAGCGGGTCGCGATCGTCCGAGCGCTCCACCTCGACGCCGAGGTCCTGCTCCTCGACGAGCCCTTCGGCGCACTCGACGAACTCACGCGCGACGAACTGGGGACGGAGCTCCGCGCCCTCCACGAGCGCGAGCGGAAGACGACGCTGTTCGTCACCCACAGCGTCCCCGAGGCGGCGCTCTTGGGCGACCGATGCGTCGTCGTCCGGGGCGCTCCCGGGCGCGTCGAGGCGACGTTCGAACTCGAGTACGACGACGACCGGACGACCGAACTGCTCGGCACCGTCGCCTACCAGCGCCGGGTCGCCGAGATCCGGCGGGCGCTGGCGAACGGCGGGGAGTCCCGGTGACGTCGATCCCGGTCGGCCGCCGCGGCGACGTCGTGCTCCCGCTGTCGGCGCTCTGTGTCGGCGTCGCGCTGTGGTGGCTCCTGACCGCGGCGCTGTCGGTCCCGTCGTACCTGCTGCCGTCCCCGGCGGCGGTCGCCACACAGCTCGTCGAGAACCCGGCGCTGTACCTCCGAAGCGCCGCCGCGACCGTCCGGACGGTCGCCTACGGGGGGTCGGCCGGCATCGCGGCCGGGTTCGTCCTCGGCGTCCTCGTCGGCAGCTCGGCGACGCTCCGGACGGCGCTGTACCCGTACCTCGTCGCGGTCCGCGTGCTCCCGAAGATCGCCGTCGCGCCGATCCTGTTGATATACCTCGGGACCGGGACGGCCACCGCGGTCGTGTTCGTCGCGCTGATCGCCTTCTTTCCGCTGGTGTTGAACACCGCGGCCGGGCTCGCACGCACCCCGGATCGCCACGCCGAGTTGCTCCGTTCGGTCGACGCCGACCCCCTCGAGACGTTGCTCCGCGTCCGGCTCCCCTACGCGGTCCCGGACGTCTTCGCCGGCCTGAAGCAGTCGGTGACGCTGTCGGTCGTCGGCGCGGTCGTCGCCGAGTGGGTCGTCGCCTCGGGCGGCCTCGGCTACCTCGTGTTGATCGGTTCGGAGAACATCCGCACGGACATCGTCGTCGCAGCGCTTCTCGCGCTCGTCGCCGTCGGCCTCACGCTGTACGGGCTGACGGTCGGGGCCCAGCGGCTCGTCCGGCGGCGGTTGCCTACGCGGTAAAACCGGCTCTCACCCGAACCGCGCGCCGACCACCCGTTCGAGAGCCGCCGGGACGAGATAAAACAGGAGCCCGAGGGCCGACAGCGCGGCGAGGGCGGCGAACGACTCCGCCGTCCGGAGCGCGTTCGAGGACTCGAACACCCGGACCCCGAGCCCCGCATCGAGCGTGACGAACTCCGCGACCACGGCACCGATGACCGACAGCGTGGCGGCGATCTTCAGCCCGGCGAAGACGCTCGGAGCCGCTGCCGGCACCCGGACGCGGAGGAAGACCGCCGTCTCCGAGGCCCCGACCGAGCGGAGCAGCGCCAGATACGACTCCGGCGTCGACCGGAGGCCGTCGAGCGCCGCGATCGTCACCGGGAAGACGGTGAGCGTCGACACGAGCAGCGTCTTGCCGACGAGCCCGCGGCCGAACCAGAGGAAAAGCAGCGGCGCGATGGCGACGAGCGGGGCGATCCGGAGCGCGACGACGTACGGGAGGATGACCGACGCGGCGGGCCGGGAGCGCACCATCGCAAAGGCGAGCGCCCCCCCGACGCCGACGCCGGCCGCGAGCCCGAGCCCCGCGGTCCTCGCGGTGACCGCGGCGTCGCCCACCAGCGCCCACCGGAGATCGACGAACGCGGCCGCGACCTCGACCGGCGTCGGAAGGACGACCGAGGGGAGACCCAACGCGACGGTCGCGGCGTGCCAGCCGACGAGTCCGACCGCCAGGAGTCCGACGGCGAGGGCCGCCCCGCCCCGATCGATCGCGAGCCCGTCGAACGCGTCCGCGCGTCCCTCCGGCACCGCGGCCGCGACGGCGTCGTCGTCGGATCGCGCCGGCGGGCCGGCGCCCCGGGTCGGGTCCTCGTCCATCGCGGGCGCTCAGAAGGTCCCCTCGACCCGGTCGGCGTACCCCCCGACGTACCCGTCGTCGGTGTCGAGATACTCGTTGGTCCACGCCGCATCCGGGTCGGCCTCGCCCCCCGGGAAGTCGCCGTCCGAGAGCGTCGCGGCGACCGACTCCCAGACCGCCGCGTCGTTGTACCCCCAGCCGTGCTCCTCGACCGCCTCCGAGAGCATAAAGCCCGACCGGAGTGCTCCCCACTTGTCGAGTTGGCTCTCGCGGGTGCCTTCGAGTTCCGGGACGGCCTCGACGAGTTGGTCCGTCGCCTCCTCGGGGTTCCGGTTGGCCCACACGGCCCCCCGGGCGGTCGCCCGCAGGAACGAACGGACCACGTCCGGGTTGGCCTCGGCGAACGATTCGGCGGTCGCGACCAGGTGGCCGTAGGCGGGGACCGTTTCGTTCACCGAGAGCGCGTCGATCCGCGAGCCCTGGTTCCGGGCGTCGACCACGTCGCTGAACACCCCGCCCGCGGCGTCGATCTCCCCCGAGAGGAGCTGTTGGACGGTGTCGAAACCGCTGTCGACGTACTCGACCGAGTCGAGGAGCCCCTCCTGTTCGAGGTACGCCTCGACCATCCGTCGCACCATCCCCGGACCGCTCCCGATCGTCGCGCCGGCCAACTGCTCGGGATCGGTCAGTTCCTCGCCGAAGTTCTCCCGGGCGGTGAAGACCTGCGTCGGGCCGCGCTGCATCACGACGCCGACCGACCGGACCGCGAGGTCCTCGTCGGCGTTGATGTTCAGCACCTGATCGCTGCTGGTGATCGCGAAGTCGGCGTTCCCGAGGCCGGCCTGCGTCGCCGAGAAGTCCGATCCCTGCCCCGACTCGATCTCCGTGAGGTCGATCCCCTCCTCGGCGTAGAACCCCTCGGCCGCGGCGGCGTAGTACGGGACGTGGAGGCCGCTCGGCTGCCAGTTCAAAAGCAGCGAGTGTTCGGTCGTCCCGCCGCCGCTTCCGCTTTCGCTGCCGCCGTTGCCGGCACAGCCGGCGAGCGCCGCCGCCCCCGCCCCCACGGCGGCCAGGACGGCCCGCCGCCGGTACGACCGATGGCCGTCCGTCCCCGCTCGCGCTCCCGAGGCGCTGCCCGACTCCGAACGGTCGCCTGCGTGCATACGTCGAACGGTACGATCATTCGGTATTAATAGTATCGACAATACGTTTATATATGGCCCCCGACGCACGTCCGATCGCCCCCCTCGAAGCGCCGCTGTCCGTTCCCTCCCGCCGACGGGACGTTTATGTCGCGTTCGTCCCTACTGGCCGGCGATGAGCGTCGTCGACTCGTTCCGACAGCCGGAGTACACGGGCGAAAACCGCTGCGGACCGTGTACGGCCGTCAACCTCCTTCTCGCGGCGGGGCTCTCGGTCGCTGCCTGGCTCCTCCTCGCCCCGTGGGTCGCCGTCGGGGCGTTCGCCGGCGGCGCGGCGACGATCTACGTCCGCGGCTATCTCGTTCCCGGCACCCCGGCGCTGACGAAGCGGTATCTCCCCGCCCCCGTCCTCCGGGCGTTCGGCAAGGAACCGCTCTCGGATCGCACCGTCCGCCCGGTCGGCGAGGACGCCCCGAGCGAGCGGTGGCTCGTCGCCGCGGGCGCGCTCTCCGGGACCGAACGCGGGGACGGGGACGAACGGGGGAACGCGGCGTCGAACGGGGCTCAATTCCCGGCGCTCGCCGATCGCTTCGCCGAGCGGTGGGACTCGGCGCTCGGAGACGTCCCCGCGGGCGCGCCGTCCGAGACAGCCCTGCGCGACGCACTCGGCACCGAGGACGTCTCGAAGCACGCCGACACCGCCGCGGTCGTCGACGGCTCCCAGTCCGCCAGGTGGCTCTCGACGGCCGCGATGCGGGCCGACGTCGCCGCCGCCCGCGTGTTCGCGGCGACCGTGGAGGGGTGGGAGGAGGTCCCGCCGGATCGGCGGCTCGGGCTGTTCCGGGACCTCCGGCTCTTTTCGAACGCCTGCCCCGACTGCGGCGGCGAGGTCGAACTCGAGGAGCGGACCGTCGATCCCTGCTGTGAACGCCCGCACACGCTGTTGGAGGCCCGGTGTTCGGCGTGCGAGACGTCGCTGGCCGACGAGGCGGTCGTCGGAGTCGACGGGGACGTGCCGGCACGAATCCGGGCGATCCGGGACTGAGTCGGCCGCTCCACCGGCCGTCTCGACGGAGCCCTGTCGGGGCTCGGAAGCGCGAACGTACATAAATAGAGCCGGCCGTCGGGACCCGCGTCAACGCCCGTCTGTCGATCCGTCGGCGGCCGAGGCGGCCGTTCCCTCCCGGACCTGCCCGGCGTTCTCCTCTGTTGGTTCGGTCCTCCCCTCGCTCGCCCGCTCGGACGCCCCGTCGCTCGCCGCCCGCAACACGAACGAACGCTCGGGCGGCGGCGAGGCCTCGAAGCGGACGCGTTTGATCAGCCGGAAGTACTTGCGGTTCCCCCGGTGGTAGTGCTCGAGGAGGTCCGCGTCCTCGAGGACCGCCAGGTGGTGGGCCGCGGTCTTGCCGTCCATGCCGACGGCCTCCGTGAGCTCCGAGACGTACATCGGGCCGTTCGTCAGCTCGCGGATGATCTCCAACCGCTGGCTGCTGCCGAACACCTTGAACAGCGACATACCCCTCGACGGGGGCGCCGTCGGTAAATAACTACCCTCGACGCCGGGAGAGTCGGTGCCTCGATGCCGAGAGGGTCGGTACGTACAGTTAAATCCGGTCGGAACGTATCATCTCTCATGCCGAAGAAGGTCGATTTTCCGAGCAACCAGCCGGGCGACATCGAGACGATCACCGACGGGTTCTTCGAGCGGGAGGTGTATCTCTCCGGCGAGGAGACCGCGTCGTTCCTGCGGACGCTCGCCGACGCCCTCGAGGACGACAGCGAGGTGACGATCCACGGCGACGACTGGGAGATCCCCTTCGAGTACGCCGAACCGATCGAGGTCGAGGTGGAGTTCTCGAACCGCTCCGGGCGGGAACTCGAGATCGAACTCGAGTTCGAGGAGCCGGAAGACGACGGCAGCCTCTCCGTCGAGTGAGGCGGCGTTCCCGGGCGGCCGCCCCGTCGCGACGATCTTTTATATGCCACCTCGGAAAGACGGCCGTACCCCGCCCGTGAGCCGACCCGCCTTTGCCGCGTCGATCCGGTACGCCGTCCCGGTCACCTTCGCGGCCGCGATCCTCGTCGCGTCGGTCGTCGACCCCGGCGACGGCGTCCCGCGGACGGTCTTGGGGATCGGAACCACCGTCTACCTGCACGTCGTCGGCTATGCGGCGTTGGCCGCGGCGCTCGGCTACGCCGCCCGGTCGGCCGACTGGCGACCGCTCCTCGCGGCCGCGGCGGTCGCGACGCTGTACGGCGCGGGGATCGAGGCCCTCCAGGGGCCGATCCCCTACCGGACGATGTCGGCGGCGGACGCGATGACAAACGCCGTCGGCGCGGCGCTCGGAACGGGCGCGTGGCGGCTTCTCGCACGGCGTCTCGGCGCGCGCTTCGGCGCCGATGGCGGCTGACGCTCCGACACGGATTTACGCGCCGACGGCGTATTCGGGCCAATGAGTCAGCCGACGCCGGAGGTCTACGAGTCGGGGCGGGGGATGGACGCCCACAACGAGGTGATGCGGGAGATCCGGGCGCGCAACGACGAGAGCTACGACCCCACGGAGCCGACGCGGGTGTGGCTCGACGAGGACAACACCCCCGACGGGGTGCGGACCTCCCTCACGATCATCCTGAACACCGGCGGCTGCCGGTGGGCGCGGGCCGGCGGCTGTACGATGTGCGGCTACGTCGCCGAAAGCGTCGAGGGGGGTACCGTCGCCCACGAGGATTTGATGACGCAGGTCGAACACTGCCTGGAACACGAGGCCGACAACGCCGACGACCCCGCCGAGTTGATCAAGATCTACACCTCCGGGTCGTTCCTCGACGAACGGGAGGTGCCCGCCGAGACCCGCGACGCGATCGCCGAGACGTTCGCCGACCGCGAGCGGATGGTCGTCGAGTCGCTGCCCGACTTCGTCGACTGCGAGAAACTGGCCGCGTTCGTCGACCGCGGCCTCGCGGTCGACGTGGCGGTCGGTCTCGAGACCGCGACCGACCGCGTCCGCCACGACGCCGTCAACAAGTACTTCGACTTCGCGGACTTCGAGGCGGCCTGCGCGGAGGCCCGAGACGCGGGCGCGGGCGTCAAGGCGTATCTGTTGATGAAGCCCCCGTTCCTCGCCGAACCCGACGCCGTCGAGGACATGAAACGGTCCGTCCGCCGCTGTGGCTCCGTCGAGGGGTGTCACACCGTCTCGATGAACCCCTGTAACGTCCAGCGACACACGATGGTCGAGGAGCTGTACCACGACGGCGGCTACCGACCCCCGTGGCTGTGGTCGGTCGCCGAGGTGCTCGAGGCGACCGCCGACGAGGACGTCATCGTCGTCTCCGACCCCGTCGGGCACGGCTCCGATCGCGGCCCGCACAACTGCGGGGAGTGCGACGACCTCGTCCAGCGGGCGATCAAGGACTTCGACCTCCGACAGGACCCCTCGGTGTTCGGGGAGGTCTCCTGTGCGTGCGAGTCGACGTGGGCGTACGTCATGCGCGAGGAGACGGCGTACAACCAGCCGCTGGTCCGGTAGACGTCCCGCCGCTGGTCCGTAGCCGACCCGCGCGCTCGGTCGTCTCTGGCACTCCGGATCTTCCGCCCGCGGCACTCCGGAGCCCCCGTCTCCCGCGCCCCGAGCGCATGCCCGGTGTCGCGACGGTCCCCGCCGGTCCGCCACGACCCCCGCGGCTTCGCCGCGAACGATACGCGCCCCCGACCCCGAGGTCCCCACCGACGCCCCGATGACCCACACTCTCGCCACGCTCCCGACGTCATGTACATAACCTCACCCGATCCGACGACCCGACCGTCAGCCTGTCGCCGGGCCCCTAGAGCCCTCCGACCGCCACACACGGGGAGCGCCGGATGAGCCGTTCGCCCACGCGGGACCGGGCGGTCGACGTCACCGACGGCGCGTTGCTCAAGCCGCTCGTCGTCCTCTCGATCCCGATCGTCCTCACGAACGTGTTGCAGGTCGGCTACAACCTCGCCGACACCTTCTGGGTCGGCCGCCTCGGCCAGCCGGCCGTCGCGGCGCTGTCGTTCTCGTGGGCCATCGTCTTCTTGGTCATCGCCCTCTCGCTCGGCTTCTCGGTCGCCGGGACCGTCCTCGTCGCCCAGAACAAGGGCGCGGGACGGATCGATCGCGTGAGCCGGGTGGCCGGCCAGACGATTACGGTCGTGTTGGGCGTCTCGCTCGTCTTTTCGGTCGTCGGCTACGCGCTCGCGCCGACGCTTCTGGAACTCGTCGGGGCGGTCCCCGGCTCGCCCGAGCACCGCCTCGCCGTCGCGTACACCCGCACGATGTTCGTCGGCATCCCGTTTATATTCGGCTTCTTCGTCTTCCAGTCGCTGCTGCAGGGGTGGGGCGACACGCGGACGCCGCTGTATCTCATGGCCTTCGGCGTCGGGCTGAACGTGTTCATCGACCCGTTCTTCGTCCTCGGCTTCCAGGACAACGCGCTGTTCGCCTGGTTCGGCGCGGAGTCGGTGGAAGCGACGCTGTACGCGGCGACCGGCTTCTCGGGGTTCGGCGTCCGCGGGGCGGCGCTGGCGACGATCCTCTCGCGGGGGATCGGCGCCGTCGTCGGCATCTATCTGCTGTTGTCGGGGTCGGTCGGCATCGAACTCGTCCCCTCGGACTTCCGCCCGCGGTTCGATACGGTGCGCGATCTCGTCCGGATCGGCGCGCCGGCCAGCGTCGAGATCTCGACGAGCGCGCTGAGCGTGACGATCCTGACCGCCCTCGTCGCCGTCGCCGGGTCGGACGCGGTCGCGGCCTACGGGATCGGCTCGCGGGTCACCTCGATCGTCGTGTTGCCGGCGCTCGGGCTCGCCCGGGGGGTCGAAACCGTCGTCGGGCAGAACCTCGGCGCCGAACAGCCGGATCGGGCGAGGCGGGGCGTGGTCGCTGCCTCGGGAATCGTCGTCGCCGCGCTGTTGGCGTTCAGCGCCGGCATCTACCTGCTCGCCGACCCGATCATCGGGCTCTTCATCTCCGGGACCGGCGCGGTCGCCGTCACGGACATCGGCGGCGAGTACCTCCGGATCGTCGGGTCGACGTACGTCTTCTTGGGGCTGTTCTACGTCGTCCAGGGCGGGTTCCGCGGCAGCGGCGACACGCGGACCGCGATGGTGTTCGCGTTCCTGGGCTTCATCGTGTTCCGATCCGCCTTCGCCTACGCCCTCGCGGTCCCCGGCGGCTTCGGCGCGACCGGCGTCTGGTACGGCGAGGCGCTGGCGAACGTCCTGATGGCGCTGGCCGTCGCCGGCTACTTCTCGTGGGGGCGTTGGGACGGGCGCGTGATCGACGACGACGCCGCGGCGTCGGCCTGATACTGACGGACAGACGAACGTACACACGACGCAGGAGGCGCACGCCGTTCGACGGCGCGAACGGCGGACCACTCCCGCGTCGATGTTATTTGATTTCGTCCACCAGTATGAGTTGCCCCGCGGTACTCGTTGTCCAGTCTCGTCCCGCTCCGTCCCGCCCGTTTCGTGCGTTTTTGCACTACAATCCGGTGTCGAGTGCCGTCCTCACGCCGCCGCCCCGATTTGGATCTCTTTTTAAAATGAATGTTTAGTTTTAAGCCGATATATTATCAAATACATACTCAAATACCTCCAGAATATTTAAGTACTTGCACCATTTACGGTCAATTGAAGCACGAATGTCATATCGATCACTGACGGCGACGCTCACCCTGTATCGCGGCGGGACACTCACCCTCGAGGAGGCGGCGAGGCAAAGCGACGTCCCGCCGGTCGAGTTGGCCGCCGAGCTCCGTTCCCGCGGCATCCCGGTTCGCGAGGAAGCCCGGGCGGACGTGACGGAACGAACGACCACCTGATCGCGGCCCCGACGCGTCCTCACCGAACATAATGGAAGAACACTCACGGGAATCCGAGCGCGACGTACCGTCGAAGCCGACGCTTTTCTGTCCGGACTGTGGGCACCGGAGCCGCAGCGACGGCGACTGGCGGGTCGTCGAATCGTGCCGCGACACCCGCTATCTGTGCCCCGACTGCGGGGCGGAACTCACCGTCAGACCGGAGTTCCCGTCGCGGCCTGGGAACCGCCCCGTCGTGGCCTGGCGGCCCTGGGACGGCCTCCGCGTGTGGCTGCGGTTGTGGCGCAAGACGACGCCGGCCTGACATCTTTCCCCCTTCGTTACCTTCCGTTCCGTACAAAAACGGCGCTACTCGAACGCCCGGAGGATCCCCTGGCCGTCCGTCGGGCCGATGTCGGGGAGGCTGGCCCGCTCGGGGTGGGGCATCAACACCGCGACGTGGTCGTCCTCGCCGAGAACGCCCGCGACGCCGTGTTTCGAGCCGTTCGGGTTGGCCGCGTCGGTGACCTCCCCGTCGGCGTCGCAGTATCGGAAGAGCACGCGGTCGTCGTCCTCGAGGGCCGCGAGCCGATCGTCGTCTATCTCGAAGCGCCCCTCGCCGTGGGCGATCGGGATCTCGATCACGTCGCCCTCGTCGTAGGCGGCGGTCCAGGGCGTGTCGGCGTTCTCGACGCGCAGACACACCGGCTCACACTGGAACCGGGCGCTGCGGTTCGTGGTGAACGCGCCGGGGGTGAGGCCGCTCTCGGAGCCGATCTGTGCGCCGTTGCAGACGCCGAGGACGGGCGTCCCGGAGTCGGCGGCCGCCCGGACGTCGTCGAGGATGGGGGTGCGCGCCGCCATCGCGCCGGCACGGAGGTAATCGCCGTAGGAGAAGCCGCCCGGAATGACGATCCCGTCGGGATCGGCCGGGAGTCCGTCGGCGTGCCAGACGATCTCGGACTCGATGCCGAGGTGTTCGAGCGCGCGGACGGCGTCGCGGTCGCAGTTCGACCCACCGAAGCGGATGACTGCCACGCTCACGGCGACCCCTCCGTGGGCGAGTCGGCGACGGACCTGCTTTGGGGTGCAGCGTTCATCTACGCCTCCGCGACCTCGACATCGTAGTCGTGGATGGTCGGGTTCGCCAACAGCCGCTCGGCCATCTCCGTGGCCCGGGCCTCGGCGTCGTCGGCGTCGTCGGCGTCCACGTCGACCTCGAAGCGGTCGGCGGACCGGAGGTCCTCGAGTTCGAAGCCGAGCCGTTCGAGCGCCTGCTGGGTCGTCTCGGCCTCGGGATCGAGGACGCCCCGTTTCAGCCGAACGGTGACGGTCGCGGTGTAGGCGGTCATACCTAAGCGGGCGTGTTCGTGCGTCAAAACGGTTGTGGGTTCGGACGGCTGTACACGTTCGTGGATACCGGTCGGCCGCGGGATCGTACGCGCCGCTCGGAGGGGTCTCACTCCGAGAGCGCCTCGATCGACTCCTCGTGGGCGCGCCAGAGTGCGTCGGTCGCGACGGCCGACTCGACGACGAGCAGCCGTCCGTGCCGCGAGACGGCGTCGACGTCGATCGCGGTCCCGTCGCCGGCGACGTCCCTCGCGAGGTCAGACGCCTCTCGGACCGACAGCGACGACGGGTCGACGACCACGCCGTACCGGAGCCGGCTCTCGGGTTGTCCCGCCTCCACGGCGACGCCGACCGCCTCGGCAGTCCCGAGAAGGGTATCGATGCCGTCGACCGACCCGTCGGCCCGCGATCGGAGCCGCGAGCGCGTCCCGTCCCCGAGCGTGGCGTAGGCGACGGCGTCGCCCGAGAGCGCGGCCGGCGCTACGTCCGCCCCGGTGCCCCCGGCCGCGCGTCGGGCGCCAGAGGCGGCGTGATCGACCGCCGCCGCGTCGTTTCGCCCGCAGCCGACCGCGAGCGTCGAACCGGTCACGCCGATCGCGTAGCCCGGCTCCGGGACGGCACCGCACTCGAAGCCGTCCCCCGTTTCGGCGCCGCCGAAGGCCGCCCCGGCCGGCGCCAGCGCCCGTCTGAACTCGGCGTCGATCGACCCCTCGGCGACCGCACAGCCGCCGGCGACCCGGCCGCCGTCGACCGCGACGCTCGTCGAGACGGGACCGAACGCGGTCGGATCGACGGACGGATACCGGTCTCCGAGGTCGGACCGGATCGATTCGACGCCGGCGGGCAGGCCGATCGTCCCCGGGAGGGCGGGGTCGAAGCGCGCGGTCAGCGTCGTTCCCGCCCCGGCGGTCCGCCCCGTCGCGTGGAACGGCGTCGGCTCGGGGGGCGCGGCCGTCGCGGTGGCGGCGGACAGTCCGAGAGCGCCCCCGAGAGCGAGCGCCGAGACGCCGCGGACGAGCCCGCGCCGGTGGATCATCGGCGTGGCCTCCGGGGTCGGGGGGACGCTGACCCGGGGACCGACTCGGCGGGGCAATCGGGGGGCGATGCGACGGCGGAGTACGATCGGCTCGTGGGGTGGAGGGCTGATCGCACGCGGGCAACCAATCGTGCCATACGCTGTGGTCCGATGATGGGCGCTCGGCACTAAATACCTGTCCACGGGTGCCGACGGCGTCCCGATCTCCGGCCCGTCGGTCACTCGGTATCGGGTCGGTATCGCTCCATCACGGCCTCGATTTCGCCCCACGCGACCGGCGGCTCCATCGTTCCGACGGTCCGCTCGAGGTCCCGCAAGCGGTCGCCGAATCGCTCCCGCCAGGCGGGGTCGGCAAGGGCTGCGAGCCGCTCCCCGACGGCCTCGCGACGCGACGCCAGTTCGTCGAGTCGCGGCTCGACGTCCGGCGGTCGCTCGGCGCCCTCGCGGTCGGCCCACGCCCGAAGCGTCGCCAGCTCCGCCCGCAGATCCGCCGCCAATAGCCCGGTGACGCGGTGTCGGATCGACGCCTCCGCCCACTCGGCCGCCGGGTCGTCCGGCTCCGTCCCGTCGGCCGCGAGCGCGTCGACGGCCCCCTCGAGTTCCTCGAGCGACGCCGCGAGCGCGTCGGCGTCGGCGACGAGTTCCTCGGCCCGGTGGCCCGGGTCGTCGAGCCACGTCCCGAAGTCGTCGAGGTCGAACTGGAACTCGTCGGCGGCGCGCCCGAGCTCCTCGGCCGTGGCCACGACCCGCCGTATCTCCAGGCCCAGCGCGTAGAGGTTGGCGGCGTTCCTGTGCTCGACGACCCGCCGTAGGCGCTCGTCGAGCGTGTCCAGCCGCTCCTCGATGCGGTCGAGCCGCGCGTCGAAGCTCCCGAGCCGCGCCGCGACGACGTCCAGATCCGAGACGGGCTCGGCCATGGTGCGGACGTCAGCCAGTTTCGTGGCGGCCAGTTCCGCGCGCTTCTCGGCCGTCGCCGCCGCCCTCGTGGCGTTCCCGACGGCGTCGTCGACGGCCGCCCGGCTGACGACGCCGTCCTCGGCGACGACGGCGAGCGTCTCCCGTACGGCGTCCGAGTCCGTCGGGTCCTCGACGACGGCGCTGACCGCCGCCTCCAGCGACAGCCCGTCGAGGCCCCCGCCCTCCCGGGAGTCGTCGCGTTCCTCGCTCGGCGTCTCCGAGGGCGTCCCTCGTTCGCCCTCGCGACCGCCGTCGGGGTCGTTTCCGCCCATGTCGGTCCCTTTCGCGCGCTGCTCCCTTATTTATTCGATCGGTCGCGGGGACGCCGGCGACTAGACGTCCGCAACCAGACACCGCGCCAAGGGCGCGTGTCGTTTATATATGTCTGCGGCCGATTTATACGCACGAATGCGATCAACTGCGAAAGACGTCGCCGTTCTCGGCGGGTCCGTGTCGGGGCTGGCGGCGGCGGACGCACTCGACGGGTTGGACTCCGTCGGGGAGGTCCGCGTCTTCGAGCGCCAACAGTACGACGACAAGCGGGTCGATTGCGGGGAGGCGATCAACGACGCGACCCTCGTCCCGCTGGAGAAGACCCCCGAGAACGGGTTCGTGAACGACGTCGAGGGGTTTCAACTCCGCGTGTACGAGGGGACCGATCGGCACCCGCGCGCCCCCCCGCTCGGCGTCTCCAGGCTCCGGTGTGAGTCGGGGTACATCTGCGAACGCGACACGGTCGAGCGTCGCTGGGCCGAGACCCTCTCGGAGCGCGGCGTCGCCTTCGAGACCGGGCGATCGGTCACCGCCGGTGCGTACCGCGACATCGTCGACGAGTACGACTACGTGGTCGACGCGACCGGACAGCCGGCGTTGACCCACAAGGTCCGCGATACGGTCCCGTCGTACACCGGGGACATGGTCGCGCTGAACGCCACCGTCGAGGGCGACTTCGGGGGGTACGTCGACCGCCCGCGCATCTTCTTCGAGGGGTACGTCGGCTACGCGTGGTCGTTCCCCAAGTCCGAACGGCGCGCGAACGTCGGGATCGGATGGGCGGGCGACCGCCGGCCCGACGACTACGTCGAAGCGCTGACGGCGGCCGCCGAGCGGAACGGGTTCCCGGTCCCGGACCGCGGGGACGTGAACATATATACCATCCCGCGGGGTCCGAGCCTCGATCCGCGGGACACGTACGTCCCGGCGGACGGCGTCTTCCTGGTCGGCGACGCGGCCGGGATCGCGAACCGATACCAGGGCGAGGGGATCTGCCAGGGCATCCGGTCGTCGTACCTCCTCGCGGACGCCATCGCCGACGGCCGTCCCGAGGCCTACCCCGATCGGCTGTACGAGTCGATGAAGGCCGAGTACCGGCTCGCACACCTGATGCGGGGCGCGTGGGTCGAACACGAGGACCCGGAACTGCTCGCGGCCGTCGCCGAGGCGCTGGACGGGTCGACGATCGACGACATCACCCGCCGCCCCCGTCGGGTGATCCGACGGGTGTTGGGGACCCCTCCGGTCGCCGCCCGACTCGTCGCCGACGGCGGGATGCTCGGACGCCTCGTCGACGCGTACACCGATTCGTGGGAGTACGACGCCGGGAGGTCGGCCTGATCGGCCGACGGAGCGATCCGACGTCGGGCCACGGTCGGAGGCGCTGGGCCGCCGATCGCCCGCGTCGGGATCGCACCCTGCCGTCCGTGGGGACAACAATTATGTATTTTTGTCGTAATATTGCTACCATGGCACACAGTCCCGAAACGCTCGTCCAGTACATCTGCACGCACTGCCAGGTGACCCACGCCGGAACGCCGATCCACGTCTCGTCGGGGGACCACCGGTTCGAGCCGCCCGAAACCTGTGGCGCCTGCGGCGAAAGCGAGTTCGTCTCGGCCGACAACTGGATACACAGCCACCAGTGACGGCCCGCGGGGAGGGCACTCGCCGAGGTCGATCCGCGAACCGCCCGCCCCGCCGCCTCCCGGCCCCGGAGCCGAATCGCTGAAATACCCCGATGGACTACGGGCGAACGTGTCGAAACAGGTCGCCGAGGTGGGAACGCTGTTCCTACACGAATCGGGGGACAGCTACACTGTCGTCGTCCGACGCGACGGCGAGCGGTTGCTCCGCGGCCGGCTCGATTTAAAAAGGACCGACGCCGGGCCGCGGCCGGGTCGGTTCCGGGTCACGGACGGCGACGACGAGGTGCCGCGACGCCCCGAGCAGTTCGTGGAGATGGCCCGGCGGGCCGCCCGCATCCGGATCTCCGAGCAGACCTCGCGGGCGGGTCGCGAGGAGCTCGAAGCGATGCTCGGTGGGTACCAACTCGACGCCAAGCAGGTCCGGACGTGTCGGTACTGCGCCGGAAAGGGCCGGTACTCGCCGCTGACCTCCGAGACGGCGATCAAAGCCGACGACGAACACATCTGTCCCGACTGTGCGAAGCGCGAACTCGAGCGCGAGGCCAACTACCGGGGGTTGCGCTCGGGGGCCCGCGACCGACTGGAGGAGTTGCTCCTCGAAGTCGGGAACCTAGAGCGCGTCGCGAACCTCCTGTCGGGGCAACTCGACCCCGACCTGACGAAGTTCGACGAGATCAGCGCGACGACCGACGAGATCGATCCCGTCCCGACCGGGGAACTCGACCTCCAGGACGCGTTGCGCTCGCGGCTCGAGGCCTTCGACGAACTGCTGCCCGTCCAGAGTCTCGCCGTCCGGAACGGACTCTTAGAGGGTCGCGACCAACTCGTCGTCAGCGCCACCGCGACCGGCAAGACGCTCGTCGGCGAACTCGCCGGGATCGATCGCGCGCTGAAGGGCGAGGGGAAACTCCTGTTTCTCGTCCCGCTGGTCGCGCTCGCCAACCAGAAACACGAGGACTTCGAGCGGCTGTACGGCGATTCGCTCGACGTCTCGATCCGCGTCGGCGCCTCCCGCATCCGCGACGACGGCAACCGCTTCGATCCGGGCGCGGACGTGATCGTCGGGACCTACGAGGGGATCGACCACGCCCTCCGGACCGGCCGGGACCTCGGCGACATCGGAACCGTCGTGATCGACGAGGTCCACAACCTCGGCGAGGAGGAGCGCGGCCACCGCCTCGACGGCCTCGTCTCGCGGCTCAAACACTACTGCGAGACGAACTCGTGTGGCACCCAGTGGGTGTATCTCTCCGCGACGGTCGGCAACGCCTCGGATCTCGCCGCCCAACTCGGCGCGCAACTGATCGAGTTCGAGGAACGGCCGGTCCCGATCGAGCGCCACGTCACGTTCGCCGACGGCCCCGAGAAGATCGACATCGAGAACAAACTCGTCACGCGGGCCTTCGACTCGAAGTCCTCGAAGGGGTATCGCGGTCAGACGATCGTCTTCACCAACTCCCGGCGGCGCTGTCACGAGATCTCCAGGCGGCTGGAGTACGACTCCGCGCCGTATCACGCCGGCCTCGACTACGGCGAGCGCAAGCGCGTCGAACGGAAGTTCGGCGACCAGGACATCGCCGCCGTCGTCACCACCGCCGCCCTCGCCGCCGGGGTCGACTTCCCGGCCTCGCAGGTGATCTTCGACTCGCTGGCGATGGGCATCGAGTGGCTCTCGGTCCAGGAGTTCGAGCAGATGCTCGGCCGCGCGGGCCGTCCGGACTACCACGACCGGGGGACGGTGTATCTCCTCGTCGAACCCGACTGCTCGTATCACAGTTCGATGGACGGCTCCGAGGACGAGATCGCGTTCAAACTGCTCAAAGGCGAGATGGAACCGGTGATCACCCGCTACGACGAGGCCGCGGCGATCGAGGAGACGCTCGCGAACATCACTGTCGCCGGGAAGGGCGCAAAGCGGCTCAACGACCGGATGGTCGGCGAGATCCCCACGAAACACGCCCTCGGCAAACTCATCGAGTACGACTTCATCGACGGCTTCGAGCCGACGCCGCTGGGGCGGGCCGTCACCGAGCACTTCCTCGAGCCCTCCGAGGCCTTCTTCATCCTCGATTCGATCCGCTCCGACGAGAGCCCTGACGAACTCGTCGCCGGCATCGAGTTGCGCGGCGAGCGCTGAGACGGCGCCGGCGTCTCAGAGAATCGACTGGGAGACGTCCTGTCCGCTCCTGATTTCGGGGATGATCACGTTGTCCGCGCCGGCCCGTCGGGCGAGTTTCGAGTACCGCTGGTTGCCGACCCGGACGATCACACGCACGTCCGGCGCGAGTTGGCTCGCGAGGATGGCGATTTCGATGTTGGCGTTCGAGTCGTCGATGGCGCCGACCAGCGCCTCGGCCCGCTCGATGCCGGCTTCCTGCAGGGGGCCTTCCATCCGTGCGTCGCCCCGGACCGACGGGATGTCGTCCTCTTGGACCGCCTCGATGCGGTGTTCGTCCCGCTCTACGACCACGACGTCCCGGCCGGCGTTCGAGAGCGTGTTCGCTATCGTCCGGCCGAAGCTCCCGTAGCCGCAGACGATCATGTGGTCGGTCATCTCGTCGATGTGTCGTTTCGTTTGCATTCGTTTGAGTTCCTCTTGGACCTGCCCGCCGAAGACCACTCCGAGCACGCTCTCGCCGATCCAAAGCGTCGAGAGGATCAGGCTGACGGTCACGACGAGCGAGAACGCCCGCACTCGATCGCCGACGCCGTACAGCTCCATGCTCGTCGGATCGAGGAGCCAAAAGGCCGCCACGACGAGGGAGACTCCCTCGAGGTAGACGAACCCCGCCACGCCGACGACACAGACGAGCGAAAACAACGCGATCGGCGGGAACGCTCGCTTCAGCACCGGACGATCGAAAACGAAAGCGGGCACACGGAAGATGACCCCCGTAGTCGAAAATAACCCTTGGGTTCGCGCAGTTCTTTCCCGGCCTCGGCCGGGACCCTACAGAATCGCCAGGACGCCGACCGGAGCGGCCATCCCGGCGAAGGCGACCCCCAAATACGCCAGGAGGATCACCAACAGCGCCCCCGGGATCCCCCCGATGGCGCAGACGAGGATCGCGACGGGCGTGATCTCGACGCCGATCCCGAGGAAACTCGCGATCACCAGCACGATCACCCCCACGACCGCGTTCACGATGAACGGCTTGACGGTCTTGATGACCGCGTACGCGCCGAACAGGAGCGCCAATACCCCGACTAAGAGCCCGATCTCGAGCGTCGTGACCATACCACGGCTTCGCCGAGCGGCGCTAAATCCCTTGGGGCCGAGAGCGAAACGTTTTCACCCCGTCGAGGAGTAGACGAGCGTGCGGGACCGTGGGGTAGCTTGGTATCCTTCAGCGTTTGGGACGCTGTAACCCCGATTCAAATTCGGGCGGTCCCACTTCCGTCGACGAGAGCCCGCGAGCACCGCTGGCGTGTGCGAGCGGCGTTGCGGGACGAACGGGGGACGAATTTGAATCACGCGAACGCGACGCGAGGAGCGTTCGCAGTCGGATTCAAATTCGGGCGGTCCCACTCCCTTTTCGATCGAACGACACGCACGCCCTCGCCCGCTCGGCCGTCGATCGGACACGAGCGTCGCCGGGAACGTCGTCGCTGTCGTCGGGAGAACCTAAAGAACAGAACCGAGTTAGCCTTCGATTTCCGGGATGTCGTCGATCTTCATCCCTTCGAGTTTGTCGATGATGCTGTCGATCTTCGAGTCGAGGTCGTCGACGAAGTCGGCCGTGTCCTCGGTGGTGATCGCGCCCTGGCTCGACGGCTCGATGAGGTTCTCCTCCTCGAGCACCCGAAGCGAGTACCGGACTTTGTGGTGGGGATACCCCGTCTCGTTCGACATCTTGACGATCCCGATCGGTTCGCTCTCGATGACCATCCGCAGAACCCGAAGATGGCGCTCAAGCATGTCTACTTCCTTCTCAAGTCGATCTATCATGGCATTTGTTAACTTGTGTTTGTACAATTTAAATGTTGCTGTCCGAGCGTCGGAGGTACGCCCCGCCTAACCGAAACACGCGTCGCAATTGTATGGGGGTGTATAAATCGCTTGTGACAACGACCCGTGTGTGAAGGCCTCCATCGGAAGTTCGCCCCTCTATACCGGACTTTTTCGCCGCCTCGCCCCGACGGGCGTCGTGTCGGATTGTTAATGATTTTCCGTGCGCATTGGTGGTTCTCACTACCGTTCGAGCCACCCATCTCGCGGGTCGCGTTGCTCCCCGCTCGGCGTCCGGAGAGACTCGCTACGCTCGTCTCTCCCACATACCGTAATCTGTTTACCCCACTGGCGGAAACGTCGTTCCGATGACCGTAACCATCGTGGGTTCACAACTCGGCGACGAGGGCAAGGGGGGCATCGTCGACGTCTACGGCGATGCCGCCGACGTCGTCGTGCGCTATCAGGGCGGCGATAACGCCGGCCACACCGTCGTCTACGAGGGCGACGAGTACAAACTCTCGCTCGTCCCCTCCGGCGCCGTCCGCGGCAAGGTCGGCGTGCTCGGCAACGGCTGTGTCGTCAACCCGAACACGCTCTTCGAGGAACTCGACGCGCTGGCCGAACGGGGGCTCTCCCCCGACGTTCGCGTCGCCGAGCGCGCGCACGCGATCCTGCCGTACCACCGCGTCCTCGACGGGATGGAGGAGGACGTCAAATCCGACGACGACCTCGCCGCCGGAACCACCGGGCGGGGCATCGGCCCGACCTACGAGGACAAGGCCGGCCGGCGCGGCGTCCGGATCGGCGACCTCCTCGACGCCGAGACGCTCCGGTCGCGGCTCGAGTACGTCGTCCCGCGCAAGCGCGCGCTCGTCGAGGACGTCTACGGCCTCGAGATCGGCGGGGACGTCGATCCGGAGGCGTTCGACGTCGACGCGCTCTTCGAGACGTATCGGGCCTTCGGCGAGCGCCTCGAACGAGAGGGGATGACCGTCAACTGCGGGGAGTTCCTCCAGTCCCGGCTCGAATCGGGCGAGGAGATCATGTTCGAGGGCGCACAGGGCACCTCGATCGACATCGATCACGGGATCTACCCCTACGTCACCTCCTCGAACCCCACGGCGGGCGCGGCGGCGGTCGGCACCGGCCTCGGCCCGACCGTCGTCGGGCAGGGCGAGGTGATCGGGATCGTCAAGGCCTACCTCTCCCGCGTCGGCACCGGCCCGCTGCCGACCGAACTCGGGGCCGTCGAGGGCCAGACCCCGAGCGGGGGCGGCCGCCCCGACGAAGCCGACCTCGCGGGCTACATCCGCGACGAGGGCGGCGAGTACGGCACCGTCACCGGCCGCCCGCGGCGCGTCGGGTGGCTCGACATGCCGATGCTCAGACACGCCGCCCGCGCCAACGGCTTCACCGGCCTCGCGATCAACCACGTCGACGTGCTCGCCGGTCTCGACGAGGTGGCGGTCGGCCACGCCTACACCCTCGACGGCGAGGAACTGCTCACGATGCCCCCGACGACCGAGCGGTGGGGCGACTGCGAGGCGGAACTGCGGACCTTCGAGGGGTGGGACGACGTCGACTGGGCCGCCGTCGCCGAGGCGGGCTACGACGCCATCCCGGAGAACGCCCGGACGTATCTGGAGTACATCGCCGAGGAACTCGACACGCCGATCTACGCCGTCGGCGTCGGGCCGGGCCGCGAGCAGACCGTCGTCGTCGAGTCACCAGTGTAGCCGGATCCGGTTCCAGTTGCGGATACCGTCGGCGTCTGCCCACGCCCCCGATGGAATCAACGCTCGATTCTCCCCGCGTTTTTATACTCCGTTTCGCACATCATCGGCGTATGTTCGAGACAGTACGGCGGCTCTGGCGGGGGCTGGCCGGTAGCACGGACAGGCGGATGACCGACGGCGGGACCGAGTCGGTCGGTGCCGATCCGATCGACCCCCTCCCGTCGACCGAAAGCGCCGCCGGAGAGGTCGTCACCGCCTCGAGCGCCGAACTCCTCGACCTCGTGGCGCAACCGACGTTCGCCCTCGACGCGGAGGGCCACATCGTCGCCTGGAACGACGCCATCGAGGAGTTGACGGGCGCGACCGCCGCCGAGGCGCTCGGCCACGAGCACGCGAGCGAGATGTTCTACCCCGACGGCCGGCGGGCGAAGACGCTCGCCGACAAGGTGCTCGAGCATCCCCGATCGGCCCACGAGGAGCACGACGTCGACCTCGACGACGCCGACAAACACCGGGTCGGCGACACGAGCACGATGACCGACCAGCACGGCGACGAGAAGCACATCGCCTTCTGGGCGACGCCGCGGTTCGACGACGACGGCGAGCTCCTCGGCGTCGTCGAGGTCGTCGTCGACCGGACGAACGTCGTCGGCCGTCAACTCGCCATCGAGGACCTCGTCACCGAACTCTCGGCCACGCTTCGCGCCGTCCGGAACGGGAACTTCGACGAGCGGGCGGCGATCGACGATACACACCGCGCCCAACTGCGCGAGGGAGGGGTCGACGTCAGTATCGTCGAGGAGTTCAATCGCTTCGTCGAGGACTTCGAGACCCTCAGCAGCCGGGTCGAATCGCAGGCCACACAACTCGAGAGCGTCGTCGAGGAGGTGGTCGACAGCGCCGACGAGATCGCGACGCATATCGACGAACAGAACGGGATGCTGGAGGACGCCGTCTCCGAGATGCAGTCTTTCTCGGCTCGCATGGAGGAGGTCGCCGCGACCGCAAAGGAGGTCGACGCGGCCGCCACGCAGGCCAGCGAGGTCGCGAGCGAGGGCGTCGCGACGAGCCACGACGCCCGGGAGGCGACCGACGAGGTGACCGAGATCGGCGACGAACTCGTCGGGAACATCCGGGCGCTCGACGACCGCATGGAGGACATCGAGACGGTCGTCGAGATCATCTCCGACGTGGCCGAACAGACCAACCTGCTGGCGCTGAACGCCAACATCGAGGCCGCCCGCGCCGGCTCCGACGGCGACGGCTTCACCGTCGTCGCCGAGGAGGTCAAGACGCTGGCCGACGAGACGCGCGAACACACCGAGGAGATCACCGAGAACATCGCACAGCTGCGCGAACAGACCGAGACGACCGTCGACGCCGCAGTCGAATCCAGCGAGACCATCGAGAGCGCCAGCGGGCGGATCGACGAGACGCTCGCCGCCTTCGAGGAGATCGACGACGCCATCGACGAGGCGGCCGACGGCATCGCCGAGGTCTCTCGGGCGAACGACGAGCAGGCCTCGGCGGTCGAGGAGGTCACCGCGACGCTCGAGAACGTCCGCGATCGGGCCGACAAGGCCGATTCGGCCGTCGGCGACGTCAACGCCGCCGCCGACGAGGGGGTTGCAGCCCTCGAGCAACTGGTCAGCCGCGTCGACGAGCTCAGGGGGCGGGGCGACGACGGCGCCGGCGTTCGGGCGGACTGACGGTCGATTCCCGACGAGTCGAAGCCTCCTTAATGCGGTCGGCCGTTTGCGTCGGTATGGTTACGGACGACACAGACGCCGCCCGGAGGAGGACCTCCGGGGACGCACCCGAGCACGAGAACGCCAGACAGGACGTGATCGCCGTCGACGCCGACGACGACCCCGAGGGACTGGTCAACCGCCTCGAGGCCCACACCGGCGACGGGGTCAGGCACCGCGCGTTCACGGCGTTGGTTTTCGACGGCGACGACAACGTCCTCCTCGCACAGCGGGCCCCGGACAAGCGCCTCTGGGACACCCACTGGGACGGGACCGTCGCCTCCCACCCGGTCGAGGGCCAGACGCAACTCGAGGCGACCAGGGAACGCCTCGAGGAGGAACTCGGCGTCACGCCCGACCAGTACGACGACCTCCGGGTGACGGACAAGTTCGAGTACAAGCGCTACTACCTCGAGGACGGCCTCGAGTGGGAGGTCTGTTCGGTCCTGCAGTGTACCCTCGACGACCGGACGCTCGACCCCGACGAGAGCGAGGTCGCGGGCGTGATGTGGGTCCCCTACGACCGCCTCCACGAACACCCCAAGTGGTACCGCCAACTCCGGCTGTGTCCGTGGTTCGAGATCGCGATGCGGCGCGACTTCGCGGACGACTGAGTGGCACTACGCGGTTTGAAAACTATCCCCGGCTTGATCCGTCGTACATACTGTTTTCCCGGAGAAAGATTTACGTACGACAACAGAATACACTAAGACGGTTAGCATGGACGATCCGAAGGTTCGGCGGGCGGTGTTGCTGCACCTCAGCGGCGAACTGACCGAGGCCGAAGCCGCGCGGCGGGCGGGAATGCCCCGATCGAAGTTCCGACACTACGCCCGGACGTGCGGACTCGTCGTCCCGTCGCCGATCGAGTCGACTGACGGATCGGAGCCGCCGGCCTGACTCGTCCGCCGGCCCCGTCCGTCTCGGGGGGCACCGGCGCACCCGGACGATCGACGGTCACCGCAGCAGCCGGTCGAGTTCCGCTGCGCCGTCGGCCTCGAAGGATCGAGCGGTTTCGACCGTCGTCTCGCGCACGGAACGACCGTAGACGCCCTCGACGGTCGCGTGAAACTTCTCCTCGACGACCCCCCACGTTTCGGGGCTCGACGGGTGTCCCTCGAACCCGTCCCGGGCCGCTTCGGCGACCGATCCGTCCCTGAATTCGACGGTGACGCGGGCGGGAATCGCCCCCCGGTCGTGTCGATCCGTCAACGCCTCGTCGGGGACGACAGTGACGGCCTCGAGGATGGGCTCGAGGTCGGTTCGGTTCCCGCGGTGGATCGCCAGTTCCCGGTCGACGAGCGCCGCCGCCACCCGTTCGGGGTCGACGTCGGGGACCGCGGCGTCGAACGTTTCGACGGTGACGGAATCGATGTCCGCCGGGTCGATCGGCCTCTCGCCGGCGAGTTCGATCGCCGCCTCGATCGCCGACTGCCCGTACGGGTGGGCGTCGTAGGGGAGGACGGCCGCGTCGCGAACCCGCTCGCACCCGGGATCGAAATCGAGTTCGAACGGGCCGACCCTGTCGTGCCACCCGTTCGGCGCGGCGATCGCGTCGGGGGCCGAGACGCCGTTATCGGCCAGCGAACACGCATACAGGGCCGAACGGGCCGCGTGCCCGGCGGGCAGTGGATCGTCCGGATCGCCGACCGCGAGCGCCAGCCGTCCCGCCGCGATCCCGACCGCGTCGGCGATCGTCGGCGCGTCGTGGCCCATCGCCCGCCCCGCCCCGGCCGCCGCGGCGACCGCCGTGTGGGTCGCCGGATGGAGTCCGTCCAGCGGCGCGTTCCACGCGCACTCGCCGTGGACCTCGAGGGCGGCCGCGATCCCCGCGAGGGTCGTCTCCCCGGTCGCGTCAGCCGCTTCCGCCGCGGCCACGACGGCCGCGAGCGATCCGCCGACGGGGGCGAGCGTCGGGGCCAGAAACGTCGGCCCGTTCCCGGCGGTGATCGCGACGGCGTTGCCCGCCGCCGCCCGCGGCGGCCGGACGACGTCGGCGGTGCCCCAGATCCGGCAGCCGTGGGCGTCGGACGGTCCCCCCGGGCGCAGTCCCTCCCTGATGGCCTCGACGCGGCGGCGGTCGTGGTTCCGGAGCGCCACGCCGACGGCGTCGAGGAGCCGTCGTTTCGCGGCCTCGCGGACGTCGTCGGGGAGCCGACCGTACTCGACGTCGGCGGCGAAGCCGGCGATTTCCTCGGTCGAAGTCATACCACAGCGCACGGCGGGTGTATAAAAAAGCGTTCCGCGGTCGGTCGGCGGTGGTTCGTCGATCAGCGTCCACGCACGCGTCCGCCGTGACGACTGCGTGGGTGCCGGAGGCGTCGCGACCGAGGCCGGGCGGACGGGTGGAGCACGGTGCCTCGGGTCACGAAACCGCCCTCGCTCGGTCGTGAAACGTCCGCGCGTAGGACGTGAGGTCGAACTCGCCGCGCTCGATCCTCCGAAGCGCTCGCATCGTCTCCGGGCTCGATTCCGGCTGTAACACGAGGTACGCCCCACCCGTCGCCGTCCGGTTCAGCATCCAGCGTGTGAATCGTTCGGTCGGCAGCCACCGGACGTCGGATCGAAGCGCGGCCACCTGCCACGCGTATTCCCGGGCCGTCTCGAGGCTCGATCCCGCGACCACGTCGTCCAACTTCCCCAGCCGTTCGCCCAGACGTTCGAGGCCGGGCGCGTACTGTCGGGCCAACAGCTCCTGCTGGACGCTCACCAGTCGGTAGAGTATCTCGTCGATCCGGGTGTGGTCGGCGTACTTTTCGGGGCGATCCGGGTCCACCCCGACGTCCGAGAGCGCCAACGCGAGGTCGTAGTTGATGTGGGCGTTGATGCCCAAGAGCGCGTCCTGCACGACGAGCGCATCGCCATCGAGTGCGGTTCCGAACGCCACGATCCACGGATCGGGCACGTCGGCGAGCGCGCCGCGTTCGTAGCTGTAGAACGCCCGTCTGTAGTACTCCGCAAACCGAACGAGATACCGCCTCATCCACCCCGGACGGTCGAACTCGCCGGATTCGATGGCCCGGACGGTCTCCCGCGTCATCTCCGTGTAGACGGTCAGAAACACCGCCCGTCGGTCGGACTGTTCGAGCAGCAGCGTTTCCAGTCGCTCCAAGCGATCGCGGGTGTCAGCTATCGATTCGAACGGGGTCGAAACGAGCGCCGTCCGTTCGGGATCGCTCTCGACGTCGACCGCGAAGTCGGATACCTCACGGCCGATGGTCCGACGGATCCGGCGCAACTGCTGTCGGTCGAAGAGCACCTGTGCGTAGGGGGCGTCAAACATCGAATCACGCGTGCCTCGCTACCTGCACGCCTCCCCCTGGAGTGATAAACCCCCGGGCGAGGTCGTCCGGGGAGGGGGAGTTCCGCCCGACCCGCTCAGGGCCGGGTCGTCGCCCACACCGCGAGCAGGCCCAGAACGACCGCCGGAATCATCGGGAGGACGAGGTAGGTGTCCCAGAACGTCAGCCCGACCGCCGAGGGCATCCGCGGGTACAGGTATATGAACCCCGGGACGACCAGAAAGGCGACGACGACGGCCGCGACGAGGGTCCACCCGCGCCAGTCGAAGGACCGATCGAGGTCGTCGGGGTGGACCGTCATGGGGTCGGTCCCCGCACCGTCCCCGTCGCGCCCCGATCGCTCCGTGGCGGAGCCGCGGTCGTCCGTCATCGGCCCCGGATCGACCGGCCGGGACCGCGCCGCCCGACCTGCATCACTCGTAGTCGTCCGGGTCGTACTTCTCGTCCGGAACGACCACCACGGAGCCGAACCCTTCGCGGGACTCGAGCATCTCGTGGGCGCGTCGGACCTCGCTCATCGGCAGCACCTCGCGGATGTGGGGCTCGAACGTGCCGTCGAACACCTTCGCCATCACGTCGTCCATCTCGCCGGGGGTTCCCATCGTCGAGCCGAGGATGTCGAGTTGTTTCCAGAACACCTTCGGGATGTTCGTCTCGGGGGAGACGCCGGAGGTCGCCCCGCAGGTGACGATGCTGCCGCCGTTGGCGGCCGCGCTGAGGGAGTTGTCCCACGTCGCCTCGCCGATGTGGTCGACGACGACGTCGACGCCGCGGCCGTCGGTCAGGTCCTTGACCGCCTCGTCGAAGTCCTCCTCCTCGTAGTTGATGAGGTGATCCGCCCCGCACTCGCGGGCGAGGTCGAGTTTCGCCTCCGAGGAGGCCGTCGCGAACACCTCACACCCCTCGTTGGCCGCGATCTGGACGCAGGCGTGGCCGACGCCGCCGGAGGCACCCAACACCAGGACGCTGTCGGACTGGTCGATGTCGACGCGCGTCCGCAGCATTCGCCAGGACGTCTGGAACACCAGCGGCGCGGAGGCGGCGGTGACGAAGTCGACCCCTTCCGGGAGTTCGAGGAGGTTCCCCTCGGGAACGGCGGCGAACTCGCTGTGGACGCCCCGGACGTGTTCGCCGATCATCTTGTAGTCGACGCACATCGACTGCTCGCCCTTCCGGCAGAACTCGCACTCGCCGCAGTAGAGCCCCGGATCGACGACGACGCGGTCGCCCTCCTCGAACCGGGTGACGCGCTCGCCGACCTCGCTGACGACGCCCGCGCCGTCGCTGCCCGGGACGTGCGGCATCTCCTCGGGGCTCGGCATCCCCTTGCGAGTCCAGACGTCGAGGTGGTTCAGTCCGCCGGCCTCGATCTCGACGAGGACCTCCTCCGGACCGATCTCCGGATCCGGGAAATCGCCGTACTCGAGGACGTCCGCCGATCCGTGCTCGTCGTAGTAGATCGCCTGCATGGCCGGTAGTGTGTTCCGGGGGTGCAAAACTCTAGCGGAGTTCGTAGCGGAGTTCGCGAAGCCGGCCCCGCGCCGATCGCGAACCGGCCCTTTTTGCGTTTCATCGCCGTTGTGCCCGTATGGACGGACCGGAAGCCACGGACGGCGGGGCGGACGACCACGGACACGAGGACGAGCACGGGGACGGCGAGGATGCCCACGAGCACGGGGACGGTG
>Ga0209965_1000075_pt1 | contig 32107 bp, 36 predicted proteins | sample SalPon2_B_H2O_MG_FD_185707 | JGI IMG/M metagenome (GOLD analysis project Ga0209965, IMG submission 185707) | Salt pond water microbial communities from South San Francisco under conditions of wetland restoration - Salt Pond MetaG R2_B_H2O_MG... | ecosystem: Environmental > Aquatic > Non-marine...
AGCAAGCCAATGCCAAGCGTCGAATACGATTACACACAACTCGTGTCCGAGCAAGTAGAACAGACATACGAAAACCCAGAAACAGAACAAACAGAAACAGTAACCAGCAAACAGCAAAAGAATCCATTTGAGGTCCGAATCAGTAAATGGCTTGAAGCAAGTAGCAATTACAAGCTTCACGGTTATGTAGAGGTCACACCGTGGGGCCAGGATCTTCACGCTCAGTCATCGCCTCACGATTGGATTACAAACAATTATCAGACTGCATCATCTGTAGACCAGACAGTCATAGATGAATGGCTACAAGGTATCCAAGCAGTCAAAAATGGTGAATTACAGCAAATACTTTCATTTGCCAACATATCTCCTGTTAGTTACAACGTGACAGGAAATGCTGAAAATAAAATGGAGTTCATCATTGAGCTTGAAAGTAAAGAAGTATTTGACATTGACTGGTTGCATATTGACTTTGATCCTAATAGAGGTGATGCCTAATGGTGCAAGATGGTGATACAATTACGTATCCTTTTAATCCAGGAAATATTAATTTTGATTCTGGAACTCTTGGCCCACAGACTGAAGACATATCAAATATTGATACAATAGTAGTTAATAAATTGGATGGAGACAGTTCAACACATATAGAGCCACTTCCAGAAAACGATTTCTTGCAAGACGTAGGGCGTGGAGGGTATATAGAAAATGCTGAAGCAGATGTCTCAGGATATGACAACATATATATTTATCCTGCGGGAGAGTATGATGAAGGTGTACATATAGGTCCAGAAGGTCTGAGTAATAGAACTACCGATCGTGTTATAGGTGAAATAACTACTCGAACGCTTCCAGGTCCCGATGGAACTGAAATAACTGGACCATTTTGCAAAATGGGGGCAAGTGGTCTGGCTACTGGAAGTTCTGCTGGTGCAACAAGTAAAATCACAGTAGGCTCAGACCCTCAAAGTGCTGATCTTGTTGCTATCGTTGGGGGTGGTGGAGCTGGTGGCGTGCTTTCTAAAAGCAGCAATGGTTACTGTTTATATGGTGCACATGTGGATGGTTCTGTGTGGGGAATAGATGGGGTAGCAGCTCAAGGAGATCTTGGAGGGAGTGCTGGACTATATGACTCAAATACTGAAACACTGACTCCTCCTGGAGGTGGTAGTCAAGAGTTAGGTATCGCCTCTGGTGGCACGCTTACAACAGGTGGGAGTTCAGATGGCAATGGTGAAATCAAGATTACATATAAAGCTAGCTCTACAACGTCTGAAACCCCGCCTAAAGCACCTAGTAGCTTGACTGTAGAGGTGAGTGAATAATGGCACAAGGTAGTGGTACGATTCCATATACATTTTCGGGGTGAAAGACATTGAGAATATTTCACCTTATTTCAGTCGGTGATATGGATACAGACAATGCAGGTAAAAGGTAACGTTGTTCAGCTTGTTTCAATTGCTTCTGGAGTCTATCTTGGCGCTCCAATGGTACTTCTCAGCATACAGCTCTATCAACGGGGCGATACGGTCCGCGCAACAGTCATCGGCGGTGCAGGCGTCGCCGTTATCTTCCTCCCAGAATACATCCGTACCCAACTCCCGTCACTACGCTCACTACTCTCTACTGCACTCGCTACAGCACTCCCGACCCGGCTCACATCAAGCAGTACAGACACGGATACAGCATCAAGTGCATCAACATCAAACCAGCCCCCTAACTCCGATGAACCATCTACCGAAAAGTAGCCAATATTTGTCCAGAAGATTCTCACAGTTGAACCCGTGAGGAGATAGCAACCACCTATGAACCCACTCATCCCTATCGGACGCACACACGTCAAGGAGTTCGCATTCTTTGCAGTGATGTGGATCCTTGGCGTCGGGTACTTTCTCACGTCAGGAATCCTTGCGATCCCACCATCTACCACACAAGTACTGATCTTCTCGCTTGCTGGCCCCGTCGCACTGCTTTCTATCACCTGGCCACTTCGTGTCGGTAAATGGCTCCTCGGACGTTGACACCTCACGCTGAACAAGGAGGCCCAGCACCTGCTGTCAACTAACTCCTTGACAGCAATACCCCTGTCACGCAATTACTAAGATTAACCTCCTCCCGCGCCTGAAGACGCGGATATGCGCTCGCACTATGTATCACGGAGGACGCCTCGCGCTTCAACACGCGGAGGAGGTCAACGTTCAGTCAATACGATCGGACAAGTCAATCTCAGCCACAGAGTCACAGCGATCAAGTTGTCGTGCAAGTCCAGTCAGTGAACCTCCTTGGACAGTCTTCTCACGGTATGTTCCTGAGTCAAACTGGCTTGAACACTCACGACAAAGGTACTTCCCGGCTGACGCCCTCGCATTCACGCCCCCAGGCGCGACGAGCTCAACTCGTCCACTCGAACACTCTGGACAAACCAGTATTTGCTCGCCCATACACCCCTCTACCAACTGCAGTATACAAAACATACACGCATCAACAGAATTCAAGACAGAATACCCCAAGGCACAGCCCCGACAGCAATTCATAGTCATTGTCAATACGTGACAGCGACATCATCAAAACAACTTTATCTATCCGCTGTATTATGTACCGATAGGACACTAGGTGGGCGGCCCATAGACGCAGTGCAGACAGTGCTACGCCCATACTGTCCAACTAAAACAATGGATACAGACAAACTTTCGCTGCCCGAGAACACGCGGGCCATTTCCTCGGTCGTCGGGGTGGCGCTCATGGTCGGCATCGTCGTGGTGCTGTCCGGCGTCATCGGCTTCGCTGTTCTCGACTTCGGTGACGACATCGGCGCAGAACCGACCGCTAGTGTGAGCGTAGAGGAGACAAGTGAAGACAACTTCCGCGTTACCTGGGTCAGTCAGGGCAACGCAGATCGAGTTGAGTTTGGCAGCAAGACACTCGACAATGTGGGCGAATCCGATACGGTAACCGTTTCTGGCGACAGCTCAACGGTCACAGCAGTGATCGCAGATAACCCAGAGCGCTCCGCGGTTATCTACACCATTGAGTCCTAACGTATGAACACAGACAAACTCTCACTTCCAGAGAACACGCGGGCCATTTCCTCGGTCGTCGGGGTGGCGCTCATGGTCGGCATCGTCGTGGTGCTGTCCGGCGTCATCGGCTTCGCTGTTCTCGACTTTGGCGACGACATCGGCGCAGAACCGACCGCTAGTGTGAGCGTAGAGGAGACAAGTGAAGACAACTTCCGCGTTACCTGGGTCAGTCAGGGCAACGCAGACTACCTTGTCGGGAACTCGCAAAATGGTAGCTTTAGCGGTGCCCCAGGTAGTGGAGATGCCGGAAGTGCTCCTGATGTGAACGCTGGCGAGGGCAATGTGCTCACAGAGCCAGGACAGAGCATGACGGTCGATCTGAGTGGGTCTGATGCAAACTCTGCAACGGTCAGCGCAGGGATCGCAGACAACCCAGAAGATAGCACGGCGGTCATTCGAATCATCGAGCCATAACACATGAACACAGACAAACTCTCACTTCCAGAGAACACGCGGGCCATTTCCTCGGTCGTCGGGGTGGCGCTCATGGTCGGCATCGTCGTGGTGCTGTCCGGCGTCATCGGCTTCGCTGTTCTCGACTTCGGCGACGACATCGGCGCAGAACCAACCGCTAGCGTAAACGTCGAACAAACGGATACCGACAAGTTCCGCGTTACATGGGTCAGCCAGGGCAACGCAGATACTGTTCTGGTTCAAGATAGCGGGGAAACGTATCTTACCAGTCCCGGTGAAAGTCACGCGGTCAACTTCAGTGATAGTGATAGTTCACCCGTCTCTGTCGTTGCCGTCATTGAAGACGAACCTAGCAATCAGACAGCAGTTATCCAGACTATCGAGAACCCAAGCTCGTAAAGCAGTCATCCGACGGTAACTGGGTTCAAATCTATTTTCGGAAAACTACCAACTCACAGCAACAGCCTTCCAGATCATGGATCGCTTCTCGAAACTCAAAAACTGATAGGACGTCTCCTAGCCGCAGTTTTATATGTGACTCGTAGTATAAGATAGTGAACACCCATGCCCGACTATCCTCAGAATGGCGGAGACACGGCCGGTCTTCCAATTGCAGATACGGCGTCTATTGAGTACCATCATTCGGTCCCATATCCAGCCTCAACTGACGCGTTCCTGTACACGGATACGATATTAAGCAGTATTGCACGGACAGTGCGTCCAGGAGATAGCGTTGTTATTGACCTAGATACAGAAGTCTTTGAGGCTATTGACGTCAGATGGACACCGTCACCAGCCGCAGGCGACAACGATCCAATCGAGACAGAATACTACACACCAGAGGGCATTGATGGTGCTGTTCACCCAGCTGCGGAGTGTCTCGTACAGATCACGCTTGTCCAAAGGGAGACGACCCCCACGACATACTCAATGCTCACGGTCCCGGCAGCGGACACAAGCGCGCCTGTACTTGCGTTTGATGTTGACAGTAACACGGTTACGCCTGACACGCCTCCAGACCCGCATACAGCAAGTGACGAGTATCATATATCACGTATCACGCGGACTGAGTCGTCGGCTATGCAGATGGAAACTCATACAGAGGAATTTATTGACGGGTCGGTGCCAGTTGATACGGCTGGGCCACGCACCGAGAAACCACTCTCGGAGCGGAGCCTCCCTAGTGAAGACACTCGAGAAGACAGTAACATCCAGACGCTTCCAGTGACCTTCAACGAGGTTGGACGGTGCCCGTTGTGCCAGCACGCAATCGTAACGAGTAAGCGGCGTGATAGAGCTGTATGCGTTGGCTGCCGGCGGTGGTGTACGCTCGCAGAGTGGGATGCGTACGCGAGTGATCATCCAGAGTGCCGTGTCGCGAGGGATACGCAATGGTGACTGCTCGGCGTACCACCCTGAGAGCCATCCAGCAGGGCGTCCTGAGACAGCCGGAGCAGACAGGGTGCGAGTTAGAGACGGTCAGCCGGCAGCTGCGAGTCAGAGGGGTGAGTCAAGATGGCAGTTGAGATGTATGAAAAAGACGTTCCGGAGAAGGGAGAAGCAGTAGAAGGGAGTGTGGTGCTTGCGATTGAGGAGTCACGAGCAGAAGCAAGCCTCCTCGAGCTTCCTGATGATGTGGGTGAAAGGTATGCTGCGACACTACGGTTGATGCCACAGGGGTACACTGGTGGGGATATGTTCCTGACAATCCACACGCCGGGTGAGGATGCGATGGATGTTGTGCTCGAGATTGAGCTTCGAGGTATTATGCCAGGTCAGGTGAAGGCTGAGACGGTCGCACCAGTGGGGTCATATCCACATTGGTACGATACCGTCCGAGGAAAAGCCGCAGATCGGATATACGAGAACCTACAGCCGACAGTAATTGCGTATGATGGTGGGATAGATCTAACGGATATGCCAATTCCATTCACGATACGGTATATCTATCTTGACTCGGATATTGCAACACTCTTTGACACAGCCATTCAGCGAAAGGAGCAACGGATGGCAGATCGTAACACCAGTCTAAACCCGTGGGATGGGTCGGCACCCGAAAGTCCACTTATTTACAACCCGGAGTTGCGCGTCGAAGAGGACCCGTATGCAAACCCGCACTCGTCGGACGCGGTGACAGATAGCGGCGATCATGCACTAACGACACAGTTATTTCTCGAGGCGGCAGCCGTATCTGCTCCGAATGAGTACTGTCAATACCACCCGGGAAGAGAGCCGACCGTCTCAATCAGCGTTCCGCCGCACCTAGATGCCGCCCGTGAAGATACGATTACACTTGAAAGACTGATCAAAGAGCACCCATTCTTACGGCCGACAGAGATTCGCGCTGAGTTTGAGGACCGTCGAGAGAGCTACCGGAGTCGTCTGCTCAGTCAGCTCCCAGCACTCCAGCACCCCACACAAACACATCCAGTACGTAAGCAGCCTGACCGCGGAGAGGCAATCGCCTCGCAGGACACGCCGTCACCATCAGAGACAGCCCTGCGATCACTCCCCCCGTCGTGCCACCCAGATGCAGATGGGAGTACACTTGCGGCGACAGCACATCTTGTTACTGATGAGGGCAAGCCAGGCACCGTTTCTCACGGAGCCATGGATGCGTATTCCCCATCGGATCTTAACTCAACAAGAGCCATCGAAGTAGTTGATCTCGACGAGGACGAACTTCCGCTATCAGAGGATGCATTCACCCTGTTAAGTTATACACGCCGCTGGGATAGTCCCGCTCTACTGCCTGACCCAGCAGACGCAACAGAAGAGAAGATCCGTGAAGCCGGACGAGGACCATATCGGTTCCACGCGTCTCTAACGGTCGTCTATGCAGGCTCTGCATTCATCGACTGTCACCTCCAGACACAGCCCTGGGGCACACCTACAAGGATACATCTCTACCGAGAACCAGAGTACCCTGCAGAGCTCGTCAAAGCAGTGAAAGAATACATCCAAGACCACGCCCCAGTGCCGCTACAGTCACCGATGGAACAGGTGAGTAACCCATATACAGAAGCTCCGCTAGAGACGTTCGGCGGTTAGCCAACCGAAGTACTACGCGACGTCGCAGACAGAGACACCACGTGAACTGCCCCCAGGGCTAACTCCAAGGCAGTTCACCCAACCGCGTCCTAGCACAGCCAAACATATAATACAATGCGGATGGAAACTTGCACAGAGGCTACAGCTCAAACCACCGCTTAAACGAGCCAATGACACCCCTCAACCACAACCAGATACAGCGCGTCTACGCTGACAAAACACCGCTAGCCAATCTGAACGCACCCACAGATACACACACAACACCGCTAAACATGTCCAAGGACAACACCACAACGATTCTCACCCAGCAGTTTCCACACAATCGGTCACCCAATAAGTTGGCACAATCAATGGAGGTGAAATAATGCCAACTCCGTTCGACTCATTCGAAGATGCCGATATGTCTGAGTACACTGTAGTAGACAATTCTGGCGGTTTCAATCTCTCAGGCACAAATGCCTTCGATGGCTCGCAAGCTCTTGACCTCAACCCAAACGATAGTTACTCTCCTGTTGAGTTTATTCATAAATCTGCCAGTATATCGGTTGCAGACGACAAGACTCCGTTCGGGGTATACTTTAGCATATCCAATAAAAGTGGATACCGTAATTTCAACTTTGGATGGGCGTTACAAAGCCGCAACACTAATTTTGTAGGTGTGAATGATTATCAAGGGTACAAAATCGTAGCCACATTGTATGGCCTTAGTTTATACGTTGACGGAGCTGAGTCACCGATCGCTTCATCCGACAAAGATCTCCAAGAAGATAAGTACTATAAATTAGAAATTGCTACATGGGACTCAAACGGCACCATAACAGTCCGCATAGTTGATCCAGTAGATGACACAATCAAGGCCAGCCTCTCAGCAGTCGATACTACCCACACCAGCGGCGCATGGCCTGCGATTGGGTTTGATGGAACACCACCAATTGTGGAAGTCGCACCAGTATAACAATGACAACACACGTAGACCTCGTATTCACGTCACCGCCGTCTGAAGAGTCCGAAGAGCCACCCGAAGCACCTAGTGGCTTAACCATAGAGGTGAGTGAGTAATGGCACAATGGTTTGTCCTGCCAGTTGACATGACTGAGGAAGGGGTTTCATACCCAAAGTACGCAAAAAACGAGGGCGTGAAGGGATACAGCTCACAAGTAGTGGACTTTAGTGACCCGCAATGGAATGACTTCCCAATTGATCTACCGTTCACTGGCGAGCAATACATCGCTCACGTCTACGGTGATAGGGTGACGCTTGACAGCATCGGTGCAAACGCAGATACTCACACGATGACTTCTTTGAATATATCTAAAGAACAAGTAGCAGAGATTCTCAATCAACACTTTGAGCAGGATCGAACGTTTGATAAGTGGGCACAATCAATGGGGGTAAGTGCCTGATGGTAAACTCGTTTGACTCATTTGAGGATGGAGATATGAGTGAGTATGAACAACTCTTTGGCTTTGGTGATGCTCCGAGTATATCATCATCAAACCCATTTGACAACTCACTCGCCCTCGATTTGAACCCGAATGATTCCAAGGTGCGTCATGAAACATACATCCATAGTACAGCAAGTCGTTCTGTATCCGATGGCGGTGGTTTTGGGCTTCATTTTAGCCCTAACATCACTGGAGACACTAATCACAGATTATTATTCGGCTTTGCTTTACAATCAAGAGACGACAGAATCAGTTCATTAAATGGGTACCATGTTGAGGTGGAGTTCATCGATCAGAATATCTCTTTAGTGCAATCATACGGTGACGAATTTTTGGAAAATACAACTATTGCATCTCAGAGTTTGACGGAGTCTCTTCAGACGGACGATAGGTATTACCGACTTTCAGTCCAGACGTGGGATTCTGATGGGAATATAACTGTGAAACTAACGGACGAATCGACAGGCAGCGAAATCGCAAGTATATCCGCTGTTGATACTACGTACACAGATGGGGCATGGCCTGGTATTGAAGTTGATGTATATTCAGGACCACCAACATTTCCAACACCGATACAACCATAAATACAACAATCATGCCTACAAACATTGACCTGATATTCACGTCACCGCCGTCTGAAGAGTCCGAAGAGCCACCCGAAGCACCTAGTGGCTTAACCATAGAGGTGAGTGAGTAATGGCACAAAGAGGTGAGACGGTTACGTATACGTTCTCAGGAGACAAAGAGACAGAAGACATCTCCAATATTGATGAGATTACGATTGACAGAATGGATGGGGCAGACGGTGGAGATGATAACGGCACTGGTGGTAGTGGAGGGTTAATAGAAGGAGCTACTGTTGATGTGAGTAACTATGACGTTCTAGAAATTTGGGTAGGAGAAAAAGGTGGGAGTGGGTATACTGCTGGTGAGGGTGGGTTTGGGAGGTTTGATGGTGGTGATGACTTCAACTCTGATGTTGGTGGTCCTGGTGGTGGCGGAGGGGGTGGCTCGACTGAATTAGTAGCAAAGGACACATCTACTGGTGAAACTGTGTTTATAGCTGCCGCCGATGCTGGGGGAGGAGGCGATGATATTATTCAATCAGTTGCTCCTGTGAGATAATGATGGGTGAACAATAATGGGTGGTGGAGGCGCACGTGGTGGTGCTGGAGATGCTGGTGGTAACGACGGCGGTGGAACGGGTTTTGGTGGAGATGGTGCAGATACTAGTACTGGAGATGGAGAGGACGGCGGTCAAGAGTTAGGCATTGCGTCAGGTGGCACACTTACCACAGGTGGAAGTGCGGATGGCAGTGGAGAAATCAAGATCACGTATGGGAGCGGTGCTACAACATCCGAAGAGCCACCTAAAGCACCTAGTAACTTAACGGTAAACCCAATCGATTAACATTCTTTCCGCCTCGAAGCTTGAGGAGTTCTTCTCAGTTCTCGGTTAACTGCCTTGAGGTCAAGCCCCGTGGCATCCGCCTTGCACATCTATGAAGAGAGAACAACCCGAATCTGAAACTACAAAAATCACACGTGTTTTGTATCTCCCACTATTAGCCGTGATTAGTTAGATCACATGGCGGGACGAAGAATCAGCCGGCATCAGACAGGCATTGGCCCATTAGATAGAAAGCTCAATGGTGGGTTCACTGCAGGCTCTGTTGTATTCATTCAATCGCCGCCACACGTCCCGGCTGAGAAAATCATTCAGTCGATTCTTGTGGAGAACACACCGTCAAGGCATGCAACACTACTCCGCCCACAGCAGGCTATCCGACAGGAGTATGCAGAGATGGTCCCAGTAGACGAGGAGTCGCCACAGGTATCAGAAATAGACCAGGCGAACCAATTTGCAGAGGTATCTGCGGCGCTTGAGCGGACACCCTCGACAGATGTGATTGCGTTTGAGCCAATCAACGAACTTGAGGCAGGTGATATGGGCCAGTACCGAGAGTTCCTTCGAACAACGACGCAGGTGGCACGTGCCGAGCAGTCAACAGTTGTTTTGTTTGGGTATACGGGGGCATCTGTGTCAGAGACGCGTCGGAAGACGATTGGGCTTGCGGATGTCGTCTGTTTAGTTGATGAACAGGTATCTGGGCAACAAGTTGAGTACTATCTATATGTTTCAAAGAATCGCCTTGGGCCCCAACCAGCAGAGCGGATGAAGTTCACTCTTGCAGACGACTTATCGATTGACACAAGTAGAGACATAGCGTGACTACGCCGACCCTCCTCCAGACATCGTCTGCGGAACGCCTGTGAGTACTCACAACGTTTTTTTTCCGTTTACCGTGGCCTCCCGTGTTGGCCGAAATGTCAGCAGTTCGTTGGGACCAGCAGGACACAAGGCCTTAGTAACGTGTTTCCATATATACCTCTGTATGAGCCAGCAGGGTCCGAGTAAGTCTTCTACTGACTCTCTTGATCACAGTTCACCGAGTCAGCAATCAACAGGTGGTACAGCATCACCAGAAGTTACACAGCCTCGAGCATCTGAGACGGAGACAGTACTGGCACAGCTTGAAACAGCAGTCGGTAACGCGAAGCGAGTGTCGGAGAATGTTGATACGGCCAGTATTAGTACTAGTGACGCGATCAACGATGACGCCTTCTTCACCGCAGATGATAAAGGCGACACTGTCGTGACCCGGTACGATTTTGAACAAACAGTTCAACGTGGCATGAAGTCTGAACTAACTGAAGTCGACAGGTACTGGGTGAATAAGCCGTATGCATTTGTCTCGTTGATGCATTCTGCTGACGACAATGAGGTGAAATACTATGCTGTCGAGCCACACCTATCCGATGAAGAAGGGTCGTTGCTTGTGTTTCTATCAGAAAAGTTGCGGAAGGCGGTTGGCCGAGGGGCATTGACAGATGATGACGTTGAGGCCGAGACACCACAAGAGAAGCGAACTCAAATTCGTAGCAAGGCGCTTGAGTTACTGGCTGATTTCGATCTGTATACAGTCAACACAGAGGGCGGCTCAGGGTCATTTCTGGACACGCTTCGGTCTGCGCTCGGCGGTAGTACGTCAGAGCCAAGCAGTAAGAGACACTCTCTCCCAGACGAGCAGCTCGATGCAACTGCCCAGCCGTCGACATCACGATGGACTGAACAGGACCCTACACTGACAATGCACCAAGTAGAGCGATTATTGTATTATCTTGAGCGAGAGTTCGTTGGGTATGATGCAATTGACCCAATCAAGAATGATATTGCTGTCGAAGACATTTCCTGTGACGGCTACAATAGCCGCGTGTTTGTGTATCATACCGACTACGAGCAGATCATCACAAACATCAGCCATGGAGAACAGAGTCTTGATGACTTCGTCATTAAACTGGCACAGCGCTCAGGGAAGGGTATTTCAAAACGGTCACCACAGGTTGATGCAACGCTTCCAGATGGGTCGCGGGCACAGTTGACGCTTGGGACAGAGGTGTCTGATCACGGGACGAACTACACGATCCGGCAGTTCAAAGACGTCCCGTTCACACCTGTTGACCTCATTAACTGGAAGACTTTCTCCATTGACCAGATGGCATTTCTCTGGCTTGCAATCGAGAATGAGAAGAACCTGTTGTTTGCTGGGGGGACGGCGTCTGGGAAGACGACGAGTCTAAATGCTGTGTCGTTGTTTATCCCATCGAGTAGTAAGGTGGTCTCTATTGAGGATACTCGCGAGGTAGAGCTTCCACAGCGAAACTGGGTCGCGTCGGTCACACGACCATCATTTTCGAGTGACGATAAGGGAGACATTGATGAGTTTGACCTACTTGAGGCCTCGCTTCGGCAGCGCCCAGATTACATTGTCATGGGAGAGATTCGTGGTGAGGAGGGACGGACGGCATTCCAGGTGATGTCAACAGGACACACGACATACACCACGTTCCATGCAGACACGGTTGGAGAAGTTCTCAAACGCTTCACGACGGACCCAATTAATGTGTCAAAGACGATGTTCACATCGCTTGATCTTGTGTCAATACAGACGCAGACCCGCGTTGATGGGGAGAAAGTGCGACGGTCAAAGACGCTCACAGAGGTCAACCGGTATGACCCGGAGAATGATGAGATCAATATTCGCGATGTGTATCAGTGGAATGCCGACGATGACACATTTGACCAACTTGGCAATCCAGAGACGCTTCGAGAGATAGCATTTGACCGAGGGTGGTCATATGAGCGGCTTGAGAAAGAACTCAATCAGCGAAAACTCGTCCTTGCGTATCTAATCTCACATGGGCTGAACAAGTACCGACAGGTAGCCGCAACCATTCAGGCATTTATGTCGGATCAAAGCTCAGTACTTAGCTTGATTGCACAAGACGCACTCCGAGATGAGCTAAGTAATCTTGAAAAGATGGAGTCGGTGTCGATTGATGTTTCAGATGAAGATGAAGAGGTTGTGCCACGGCCAGATCCAAGTACAGACGTTAAAGAGACAGTTTCAAGCGTCCTATCAACACATCACGACTTGCTTGAAGAGCACGCTAACACAGACCCAGTCTCACTAGAGACGTTACTTAATCGGCTTGAACCAACAACAGATATTGGAGGAGACTCCGGGTATGAGCTACCAGATGAAGCCCCACAGACCGGTGTTGGCGAAGAAAGCATCCCACAGACACCTGATCCGGAAGGGACAACAGTTACGCCACCAGAGACACAGGCTGGGGCTGCAACAACGTCTGAGGCGACAGAGCCTGATCAAGAAATTGACTTTGAAAACCCACTTGCTCAGGCAGGTAGCGGTGAAAATCCAATTGTAGCAGCGGCTCCGAGGCAGCCCCCCAGCAGAGGTAATACAGGCTATAGAAGAACGCCTGCGGAAGGAGACGCAACAGAGGAATCCCGTGCAGAAGTCACAGCTGATACAGCAACGGTAAACATTGGCTCCGTAAGTACGTCTGAGGGGCCACTTGGCCAACCAGAGTCTACAGATGAGGGCGAGAGTAGCAACCCCGATACATCAAGTGAAGAAAGTACAGACGGATCATCATCGGACGCTGATACCGTTATCACACGGGCAGAAAATTCGTTTTCTCCAGACCCAACGTGGCCCTCAGAGTTTTCATCGCTTATTGAAGTCGTATTCGACGAGAACAAAGACGCCAATGCGAGCACAGATGATAGAACTGAGGCAGACAGCTCTCGGCAACCAGACTCGACTGAGTAGTATGACAAGGACAACTGCAAGGGATGCAGGGTTAACCAACCACACTCCCGAGAAGATAAATCAATAATGTCGGCGTTTATAACTAGCATGATGCACCCACGACGATATACCCAAGAGACCATACTATGACAGGCCCACAGAAGGAGGAATCCCATACAGAGCCGACAACAGTCGCAGAGCTTTACCTTTCATCTCCAAACAGGATTGAAGCGATATTCCTCCCACTAGCGACACGGATGATAGATGAGTACGACCAGTATGCATCACGCCTTGATAAGCGACTCACACAGTCACGGACAGATACGTCGCTTGAGATATTTATTGCACAGCTATTCGGATGGGTGACCGCTACAGCGATTACCGCAGGCACGAGCGTCGTTCTTGTTGCGGCACTATTATTTTTCGAAGGGATAGTAACGCTTGACCCATGGGTGACTGTTTCAATTGGGTCAGATGTAGCTACAACTATTATTGATGGCATCCAGAAGCCACTCACCGTCGTACTTCTTACCGGTGCGATTGGTGGAGGTGTCGGTATGGTCGTTGCCGCAACAATCGTGTTCATCCCAGTAACCAAGTCACGATCACGGGCACGCGAGATCGATATACTGTTACCCGATGCAGTATCGTTCATGTACGCCCTATCCGTCGGGGGGATGAATCAACTTGATATCCTTCGAGCAGTCGCATCTGCAGACGAAACATATGGAGAGGTGAGTCGAGAGTTCCAGGCCATCATCCAGAAAACAGAATACACAGGTGAAGACTACCGCTCAGCGCTTCGCCAGGCATCTATCACAACACCGAGCGAAGAGCTCAGCCAATTTATTACTGATCTCCTTTCTATTATCTCGTCTGGCGGGAGTGTTGAAAGCTTTCTCCGCGACCAGAAAGACGCGTATATTGATCAGGCTCACCGAAAAGAGGAGAACAGCATTGAACTGATTGAACTCTCTGGAGAGATGTTCATCACGCTTTCTGTTGCACCTGTCATGCTATTGATTATCTTTCTTGTGATGGAGTTGTTAGGCACGGACACAAAGCTGTTCATGTATCTCTCAGTATACGTTGTAACTCCAATAATTAGCATCGCATACCTCATTCTAATATCAACAATCCAGCCAGATAGTTTTGGCAGCGGAAAACTCAGTTATAACGGAGAAGTTATTGATAGTACAGAGAAACGATATGACCTTTCTGTTGAAGATATATCTCACGGTGATGGCTCGTCACCCGTATTCGATAAGTTACAGCAAAAGGCACGTTCACAACTCCTCACAGAGTTACTCACCAAGCCACACCTGTTCATCCGAGATAATCCGATCTACACAGTATTTCTCACGGCCCCGCTCGCGCTCGGAGCCATCGCCATTGCGGTTATAACCGGGACGACACCGACACAATGGGACGCATTTACTGCCAGCCCGGTTGTTGGCACAGCAGTATACTACTATATTCCGCTGTACGTCATTGGAGGGCCGCTTGCAGGTGCATATCTCTGGAACAGCCGGCATTATCAGAATATTTCTGGTAATTTGACAGACCACTTGCGAAAGATTTCAAGTGCAAACGATACCGGACAAACACTACTTGAGTCATTCAATAGTGTTGCAAGCAACAGTACAGATCAGTTTGCAGCCGACCTTGGAAAAGTTGCTGAAAAAGTCAGATATGGCGGCAGCGTACGTCGGTCGCTTATCGAGCTCAATAATAAACATGCGGACCCTGAGCTGGCACGTATCATCCGCCTCATCACAAAAGCTCACGAGACGTCTGGGCAAATATCGGATGTGCTCTCGACTGCGGCACAGATAACGGAGAATAGACAGGAGATACAACGGCAGCGAAAAACGGCTACAGCAACGCAAGTAATAATTGTAATCATGACGTTTATGGTAATGGTTGGTGTGCTTGGAGCTGTCCAATTCCAATTCGTCGGGCTCATCTCAGACATAATTGAGCAGGCAGCATCACAGTCTGGCGGGACAGGACGAGGCGGTGGTTCAGCACAACTCTCATTTAATAATATCACGCCACCAGATATCCTCACCACCGTTTTCCTTCATGCGCTAGTCATCCAGGGCTCATTTGCAGGGCTTTCAGCCGGCTATATGCGCACTGGGAAGCTTCGGTCAGGAATCAAGTTCGCAATCATGCTTGCAACGCTCCCACTCGTTGCATGGAGTATAATCATCTATGGTCTATAAGGTACCACATACAGCACTATGACAGCATCTACCCGAGCTCAAACGACGCTTGACTTTGGCCTCGCTGTTGCCATTTTTCTCATTGCTATAGTGTTCGTGATCGCCACGGTATCAACGTTTACGGCTCCCTACGATGGAACAACAACAATCAAGACAACTATAGCCGACACGACGGCAGACCAGTTAGCTGAGTCAGCATTCCAAGCAAAGTCACCACCACCAAGAGCAGCTCCGACACGTGTAAACCAATACTGTGTCAATCAGTTCTTCCAAAATCACTCAGCTGAAGGGTACTGTGAATACCCAGCACCGGGTGATAGTATTACAGCGGGGATCGACCCTCCGCGTGGACTTTCAATTCATGTCCAGATTGAAACGCTTGATGGCACTGTCGTCACCACATCAGATACAGCTACTGGTAACACAATCACGTACCAGACGGGGCCCCAGCCAGAAGCTGAAGCCGTCTCACGGCGTGTGATTCTCATGGATACGCAACAGTATGTCCTCATAGTTACGGTAGCATGACAATAAGTACATCACGAGGACAAGCGTTCACTGTCGAGGCAATCGTTGCAAGTCTTGTTATTATCGGGACGCTTGTTCTGATATCCCAGACAGCTGCTGTAGCACCACTTCAATCAGAAACACAGTCTCAGACGATCCAAGAGGAGACGGCAACACTTAGCAGCGACCTACTTGAGACAAGTGCAAAGCTTGAGACACTCCATGAAGCAATGTTACAATGGGACCCCAATCAGCGGACGTTTGATGGGACCCAAGAAAGATACGACCACTACCAAACACCGCCAAGAGACGTCACATTCGGAAAGGCCATTTCCGAAGTGTTCACTACTCGTGAGTATCTCGTCAATGTCGATCTTGTGTGGGCAACACCTCATGGAACAGAAACTCAGCAATATCTTCATATGGGCACTCCAGACGAAGACGCCGTAACAACGTCGCACACAGTCACACTCATGAACGATGATACAGTCAGCTACGCACGTGGGGGGACATCACGATCAACAACGTTAGGGGATATGGCAAAGTCTGATTCAGAAGAATTCTTTGCACAGCCGAGTTCGCGTGGGAGAGCAACCTACCAGTCGGTTAACGTACGAATGACTGTCTGGGAGTTAACATGACAAGACTCAGTTCACATCACCCGGACAACAATCGAGGACAGGTGTTGCTAGCAACGGCATTCATTATTGCAGGGATCTTGGTGCTTCTCATCGGAATCACTAGTAGTGGCCTATTTGCACCTGCAACAGTCACAGAGTCTGATGTAACGCCAGCAAGTACAGCCGATGCGATTACGTATGGCATAAGCAGAGACATACAGAAAGTGCTTCAGCAGTCATCGCCACCTATAGGAGATATAACAGACGGACTATCTCCAAGCGATCGTACTATCATTCGTGAACGGGTCGCCGATGATGTAACTGCGATAACCGCCCAATATGAGCAGTTATATACGACTAGCGGCGCATCAGTGACTATTAACTCAAACGTCGATACAGCCCCTGTAGGGGTCTATATATCGCAATCCTCTATGACATCGTTCCCTAGCGGGTCTCACAAGACGCTTGCAAGGAACACAGTTGAGCCAACAGTGGCAGTTCTAGTGATAGACACAGAGACAATGGCCGCAGATGATAGTCTCAGTCTCGTCTTCACTCCTACAGACGGGCCCACAGAGACGTATATAGTGCGGACAGGAGAAACACCTACAAATGGTGTTATTGAGGCTCCAGATGGGTCCACATGTCGCTTTCCAATAAACGGGCAACAAGTGCGAGTCGATCTCGTAGATAGAGATAGTAGTGACTGTACCCTCCCATGGGCATTTGAAGATAATTCAAGACAGAGACTTGAGTCCATTCAGATCCTCAATGGGACAAGTATGGAGGGGCAATTTGGCGTCACGGTACAGGACCCAGGAACTGGCGATAAGTTGTCAACACCGGTTGTCAATGATGAGAGTGTTTCTGCAAAAGCAACACTCACTGAGCTATCGCTGACAGTAACATATGAGACTCCGAAGACGACGTATCAACGACGGATAACCATACACCCAACCGATACACTGTCATGAGTCAGAAACTACGCGTACCGATAAGTGTAGTGAAAAACATGGACCGCCGAGGAGCGACGACTGTTGTTGAATACGCAATTGTCATCGGCCTCGCAACGATACTACTGGTGATTTTGACAACGGCTGTGACAGACACAATTGATACTGAGACGAGTATCCAAGCAACTGAGCAGGGACAGCTCCTCGGGGAAGCAGTGGCTGGAGACATTGAGCAGACAAGCCGACAGCTATCCTATGGTGGCATAACACAGGACCTCTCAATAACACGGAGCTATGCCTACCCAGAGCAAATAGCTGGAGGTGGGTACACCGTAACAATCACACAGTCAACTGTTACTGTTGACCCTGGCGCTGGTGGGTCGCAAAGCACGTATACCACCTCCCACGACGTAACACTTCCAATTGAGAACGCGACGGTGTACGGCGGCCCAATCGCGTTTAACTGGAATGGGTCCCACCTCACGGCGGTAGCGGCCAGCCAACACGAGAGTACAACCCAGGCCACTACACCCGTCGATATCGTATCGTATACACAACAGGGGACAGTTACGCCAGGCAATACTGTTACTGCAACAGCGACGCTTGAGACACAACCCCCGGCCGGCGCAGCAATTCCAATCACAGTAACAGTAAACGACGCCGAAAGATACCAGCAGATCGTGGATGTGCCAGCAGAGGGCACTGTTGAAGTCCCAATCAGTTGGCAAACAGCGCCAGCGAGTACTGGGACGGCTAACGTGACGGTTGCCACGCCAACCGACACACGCACACGAGACATCGCGTTCACAGCAGCAAATCAACTTGAACCACAGATAACAGCAGTAACACCCCCAGGCGTTGAAGGAGACACAGGGACAGTGACAGCAAATATCACAAATCCCAGCGCGTCAGCCATCACCGAGCGAGTTAGACTCACAACGACAGAACAAGTTGTAGCAAGCAGCGTCGTCACGCTTGCCGCTAATGAATCAACTGACGTCAGTCTCTCTTGGACCACATCAGACGGAAGTGCAGGCCAACAGCGTCTCTCTGTCGTTGCAAGTGGAGGTACTGCATCGACAGTTGTCTCAATTGACGCTGGCCCGTACCCAGAATACTCCCCATTAATCGTTGGCACAACGGATCCGGTTGCCGTAGGCGACCCAGTAACCATTGAGTCACGAATTTCAAATGAAGGGAACACAGGCGCACCTCGGGAAGCAACACTTCGCGTTGAGGGCAGCAGAGTTGACGCAACAAGAGTACAGCTGCAGCCGGACACAAGCACGACACACCAGTTCAGCTGGGATACGGCAGGTGTCCAACGCGGAACCTATGAGGTAACACTCTCAACACTATCAAAGACAGTTACGACCAATATCGATGTCGGTGAGCCAGAAACATCGCAAACGACAGTTGATATTGTTGATGCGACAGACCCGGCTCTAACAGGCCAAGATGCATCGATTACAATTGAGGTAGGCAACACTGGCTCAGAAACAACACGTCAAGCGCTGCGTCTGACAGCAGCATCAGAGACCATCTCACAGACAACGGTTGCCGGAACAACGATTGAACTTACACCTGGGGAAACGGTAACAAAGACGCTCGAGTGGGAACCACCAGCAAACAGTAGTGGTGACACGGTGACGCTCACAGCAAACACAACAGATGCAAGCGATACAACAACTGTGACATCCGCCTCCAACTGACGCCCCTTTAAATTCGGTCGGCGACATGCGTCCCAGAACCCATCTGAGAGAGCTGTGAAGATGCACGACTGAAGTATGCCACGTGGTATATCTGTTGGAGTGGTATCCCAATCAGCCCACCAAGCAACCCCCCAAGAAGGGCAGCACCAGTAGTCACACTCCCGGGCGATCCTGTCTCAATTACAAAGCCAACGATTGCAAGCGCGATAACGCCAATGCCGACAGGGATGGCACCGAAAACCTGTCGAATAACTGCGTACCCGATAACGCTCAGCGGGTTCGCCTTGATCACACCAGCCGACTGACGGAAGCTATCCGCAACACCAGTTCCGTTCGTGACGATCGAGACAGGGACAAATTGGAATACGAAGAGTGCCCCAAAGATGACAACTCCAAAGGCGATAGTAAATAGTGACCCACCAATCCCAAGAGAGCTAACTGCGGCTGCAGACGGATCCCCCGAGGAAACAGCAGCTGCACTAATCCCGACAACAAAAGTAAACGCGATTGCGCCGATAAGAATCAGTCCAATCATCGCAGCTCCGAAAGCTAAGTATGCCCCAATGAGCGGTACAAAATACTCTTTCACCGATTGGACGAACAACGAGAGATCAAAATCACCCCGCGTATAGATTGCAGCCGCAAGAGCGAGTGTTCCAGCTGAAACAACAGGAGTTACAACAAGTGGAGACGCAATCCAACCGACAAGCGGAATGAGAGACACGATCATATTAACGACGGCTAATGCTACTGCAACTGCACCAAGCAGTACGACAGCTGATGCTGATTGACCTATGCGTTGAAACACTGCGCTCGCTGAGTTGAGGGCGATCCCCATACACTCACATAACACAGTAGCCATATGAAAGTGTCTCTGTGCTACCAATGGACAAGGCGAACGCCTTTGAGCTTGACCTCAAGACGGCTCACCGATTATCACATGCAGACGTGAATTGGAGTTGAATTTCATCGTATGTGCTGTCGTCATTCCATTGTGAGAGATACGAGACAACTCTGTCAAGTGACCAGCCGGTTTCTTTCCAACACCACCCACCACCGGTTCCATAGTGAACAACGGTGAATTCTTGCTTCTGGCGTGATATTTCAAAGCTCCCTGTAGGTGCATCAACAGTCAATATATCGTGGCGCGACGACAACCGCTTAATGTGATCTCGAAGCGACGCCTGTGTTTGGCTTGGACGCACCCAGTCGTTCTGGTCGTGAGACATATATCATAGTCACCAATGCGCCGGGTTTAGTCTATTGGTCACCGCAATGGGTTAATACCTGAATGCAAATATACCTAGTATATGGAACAGTATACGTCTCAAGGAGCAACGGCGAGTTACACGGTCCCTAACGACGCTATTGGAGTCGATATCGTTGTTCGCGGAGGTGTTGGTGAGGATGGTGGTGACGGATTTTATCGGCCACAGGTTGGTGGCAGTCCAGAAACGGCAAGCGACTATATCGAGTATCCACCAGGCGGAACAGGTGGAGCGGGCGGTCTTGCAATTGCTCGATTATATGATGCTGCTGGTGAGTCACTGACCGCAGAGATCGGTTCTGATGGATCAGCAGGCGGCAACTCACCGGACGCAGCAGGCGCTTCTGGCGGCGCTGGAAACAATAATGGCGGTAGTGGAGGCACTGGTGGTGGGTCAAGCCGCGTTATTCGCGATAAAACAGGACGCGAAATTGCTGTCGCAGGCGGTGGTGGCGGTGGTGGTGGCGGTGGTGGATATAACTGGATTTATACCTACACGAGTGTGGCCCTAGAAAGCGGAGGCGGTGGTGGTGGCGGTGGTGGTGGAGCCGGCGGAGATGGAGGCTCTCACGGTAATTCAGCTCCCCGAACGGTGTATGAAGCTGGGAGGCAGTGGCATGTGGATGGTGTCGATGGTGCAAGTGCGGCTGGGACAGGGATTGGTGGAGATGGCGGGAATGGCGGTAATTACATGCAAGGGCAGGGTGGGGATGGATCTGCAGGCGGGACGAAAATCACAGAGCCAGCAACTCCAGTTACAGAGTCAGTCTCACGAAAAGGCGCTGCTGTCATCTTCCAGCCGATTTACTACCCGCGCGGCGAGCCACAAACGTTCACAGAACCGGGCGCGACAACATACACCCCACCAGAGAACACAATTGCTCTTGACGTCGAGGCCATTGGTGGCCAAGGGAGTTCCGGACGAGATGATGGAGCAAATGGAATAAATATGGATTATATTGAGTTTTCAGGCGGCTCTGGTGGGACAGGAGGACGGGCAGTTGGACGAGTCCAGGTTAACGATGCTTCAGAGACGTTTGAGGTTGCAGTTGGTAGTGACGCTAGTAACGGAGGAAATTCACCGCTCGGAAATGCTGGGGCTGGGAATGATGGGGGCGGAGGTGGCGGTGGTGGCTCTGGGATCACGCGAACTGGAGACGGGACACAGCTACTTGTCGCAGGAGGCGGTGGTGGTGGCGGGGCAGCTGGCGGGTACTACAATGGGGGGACATTCTTCTATGAGTACCCAGGCGGTGGTGGCGGTGGCGGCTCACCAGGCGGTGCTGGTGGTAGTTCTGGAGGGAGAGGATCATTTGGCACCCCCTCTGCAGGAGACGATGCCGCAGGAACCGGACCGGGTGGAAATGGTGGCGGTGGTGGTCAGTGGAGCGGTGGTGGGAATGGAGCCAATGGAGGCACACTTCTTCATTCGTCTGTCACAGCGGCCAAAAGTGGACTGATTGAATCGACTTCAACAAAGTCTCCACAGGTCACTGTCACACCACTATTCACGCCAAGTAAGCCGCCGGCAAACCTCTCAGCAGTTGAAACCCCATCGCATAATGTCGGACTCACATGGGATGATAGGTCCAACAATGAATCTGGGTTCAACATCTATCGAGGGACGACAGAGGGAGGTCTTTCACAGATTACGTCGGTGGGACCAGGTACGACGGCATATACAGACACCTCAGTTGAGCCCGGGCAATACTTCTATGCAGTTACGTACTTCACAGATGCCCGAGAGTCGTTCCAGTCGAACACCGCACAGGTAACGATTGGTGGGGTTGTGAATGTATGGACCAGATCAGAGTGGAAGCAAAAACCTGTGATGTACTTTGATGGTGACAAGTGGGAGATGAGCACAGATATCAGCTGACATCCTCCCCGCACCGAAGCGCGAGGCGTTCTCCTCGATTCCCCGTAAGCAATTAACGAGGAGTCCACACAGAATGCCGTACACTTCAGGGGTGTGGTAGCTTACACGAGATCGAGGAGAAAGCCCACGACTTTAGTCGTGGGAGAAGTCACTTACCGATAGAGGATGAAACACAGACAGTAGCAATGGAACATGAAACGTCGCGTGCAGTAAGCAATGTCGTAGGATATGCACTTCTCTTCGGCATTATGACGGTTACTATCGCAACGACGAGTTTTGTTGGGGGACCGGCAATACAGGAGGCCCAACAAGCATCTGCAGATGGAATCACACGAGATTCGATGACGCTATTTGCATCAGACATTGAAAAGCTGCGGACAACCGCATCAGAACAGCAGTCTATTCAAATGCAGCCGCAAGGAGGGCATATTAGTTTGGGCCAGCCGACAACCATTACAATTGAAACAGCTGATGGCAGCCGATACACACAGGTGACAAGACCGCTCACATACGATAGCGATTCTGGACAAGAAATTGTGTATGAGTCAGGTGCAGTTGTCACTCGACAGCCATCGGGGAGTGCATATATGACCAAGGCACCGCCAATATCTATCGACGATACGGTTTCAGTTCCGCTCATCGTAACGACAACTCCTCGCGACCGCTCAATCCAAGCAACGCGTGGGTCAATCACTGCCACTCGAACAGACCGCGTGACACCACCACTCCCAGCTACGACACCAACGCTAACAGTTTCTATCTCATCACGGTATGCGTCGGCCTGGAAGGCGTACTTTGATGGGCTAACCGCGAGTTCATACCGTATCACGACGACTCAACCATCTCCATCCACACTCACAGTAACAGTCGAAAGGACAAGTAGAGGGGAGTTCCCGGTAGAAGTTCCAGTAACAGAGGTAAGTCTCGCGATTGATTGATATCCTCACCGAGCTAGAGCGCGAGGCGTTCTCCGCAATTCTCCGTGTCCCTCGCAACCCGACCCAAATATACTACACACCCGGGTACGTACTACAGACAAATCGATGAGTCGAGCTGTATCAAATGTTATTGGCTACGCAGTCTTACTCACCCTCCTATTTGTTGCTATCACAGGACTCATGCTCGGTGGAGGGGCAGAAACAATTGGAACACTTCAGCAGCAAGCACAGGCTAGTGCTGGCGAATCCGGCCTTGTCGATCTCGCGACTGCCACAGAAGCCATCGCAAGCAACACAGCACAACAGCGGCGAGTGTCAGTCGCACCACGCTCACGGGGGACGGCTCAGTTGGTATCAAATAGCACACTTGAGCTTACTGTTATCCCTGCTGATGGGTCTCCACAAACAGTGTATGAAACGGACATGGGAAGTATCCGGTACACCGATAGTGACGCGACAGGCCGGTTTGAAGGTGGCGGAGTATGGATGACAACAGACGGTGTCGCAAACCAGATTATCGCACCACCTATCGACTATCAGCAGTCATCCTCAGGCACAGCAACACTCTCAGTTGCACCGACAACTATCGATGGAGCCACCGAGAATCTCGGCAGTAGATTTCTCATCCGGCAATCTACAAGCACAGCAGCTACATACTCACCCGAAAGTAGTACGAACCCTCTTACAGAAGAGACACTTCAACTTACAATTACAACGACGATGCCATCTATGTGGGCGCAGTACCTCAGAGACACGACACCTGCAACAGTCTCAACAAACAGATCAACAGTAACAGCAGTATTCACACCTCCAGATACGGCACCGCCTCCAGATAGCGCAATCCAGACTACGGGGAGCGACCAGACAGTAATTGATACACAAGACCGAGTTGTAACGGGCAACTCACCAGACAGACAGGTGTCGACCCAACCACAGTACCAGGCTGACTTTCGCAGTCGTGGACCAGTGGCTGTTACTGAGTCCGCAATAGACGTAACAGTTCTCGGCACAGTATCCGCACCACGAATATCAACTGTCGGTAACGAGAGTGTAAACGCAATCGAGAAGATAGAACAGGAGGTCGCGTCACCAAATCCCTCAATCACAGGACAGCTAACAGCAGTCACAAAAGAATTCAGTTCACATGACCTACGAGAAACAGGACAAAGACAGTCAGGTGGACAAATAAGTAGTGGCACTACAGAATTAAACAGTAAGGATGTTGTCACAGACTCAATCACAGTAACAAATGATGCAACGCTCGTAATAAGCGACAATCCAGATGGATCTCGGTCACGCATTCGTGTTGATGGTACAGTATATGCAACTGATGATGCAACGATCATCATTGACACACAGAACTCAAATACAACGTTTGCACCAGCAGAACTCCACGTCTCAGATAACGCTAACGTAGTTATTCGAGGAGACAACCACGCCGACATCATCACGGATGACCTCACATTCACTGACGAAAGTACCTACAGGTTCTCAACAGGAACAACCGCCACAACTGGAGTCTATGTTCACAACACACTATCGCTACACGACAGCGCAGAAATAGGTGCTGGTGGTATCCTTCCAAATCAGGTGTGGCTCTATGTCGCCGACTCTGTTGAGACACGATCGGCTACACAGGTGACTGTTACTGGTGTCATCTATGCACCAGATGCCGACTTAACGGTCAATGGAGACACACGCGTTGATGGAGCTATAATCGCAAAGAGCCTTGAGCTCAAGCAGAATACACTTGAAGTGCAGTATGATGCCACGCTTGAGACAAAGTCCCCATTTACAGCCCGAGACTCACCACATGGGACGCTTCGTGTATACGCCACAGAGACCCCAATTACTATCGGGTGAGACAAGCCGACCCTCTACACCCCCACCGTTAATCCCGTTAGATTCCTCTAATGCGATAGCATCCCCGAAGAACAACTCACGGACGGTCGTCGGCGTGGACGTGAACGAGGACAACGTGACCCTCACCACTCTCTCCGAGGATGGCATTGAGGACCCGTTGATACCCACAGGACTTGCACTTGAACCGTTTTTTGTTGCGGTTCGCTCGCTCCGTATGTTCACAGATGGGCAAGGCGGATGCCACGGGGCTTGACCCCGAGGCAGTTTACGTAAGCAGGTTAATCGTCTCTGATGTATTCGTCGCAAAGACAAGTCCAAATCCAAGCAAGAATAGTGCTCCAACTGGAATATAGATCCCTGGCAGTCCACGAAGGAGCATCCAGCCGGTTACTCCTAGATAGCTGATCCCGCTGAGAATAAGTGGTGTTGCCATAAGGAGATAGTTGCGTGCGGTTTGTGGCTGATATGGTCCCTCATCGAAGACTGTGAAGACGGTTATCGCAATAAAAATGAGAAATATCCCGCTGACGCCTGCCCAGAAGAGGTGTACGCCATAAAACATCGATGCTGACTGAGCCTCGATGAGTCGCGGAAGAGGGACGAGAGCAGCAAAATCAGCTCCCGGAGCATATTGGAACTCACCAAACCACCATCGAGCATGGTAACTCGTACGCGATAAAATGGGATTGTACTGCACGGACACGTTCCAAGGGAGGAGAAGCAATAGCGTTGCTATGACACTGACGATACTCTTCGTGTATTCTGGGTTGATCCATTTCCAGTCAGTCATTGGCCTGACAAAAAGCGATTAGTCGGCATCTTCCTCAAGCTTCGCACGGAGCTCTTCAACCTCACACTCCAGCCGCTCAACGCGACTGAAGCGGCCGACAAACTCGTTGACCAAGTCTTCCTGGTCTGCTTCGCGGAGTACTTCAAGATCTTCTTCAATCTGGTCCATGCGCTGTCGTGCTCGATACCGAGCGTTTCGTTGATAGCCATCATCATCCTTAACTTCCTTTTCCCCTCTGAAGAACGCACGCTCGCCATCAGAGAGAATTCCAGTATTCACTCTGGTTCGTGACTGTTCTGGCGTCCCCATATAGTGATGCACCATCCCAACCAGTAAAAAAGATCCGCCCAACTGTTTCTATCTGTGTCCCAAAATAGTGGGACAACGTTTTAGTAAGTCGACGTGTATTATACAAATATGACCACAGAAGTGACCCAGACCACAACAGACGAATCGGACAAAGATAATACGGTCCACCAAGACTTTCGGAGCGGTGCGAAGCTGGCCGGCGAACTAGTCAATGAGTTCGACCACGTCAAGACCACTGATTCAGCAAGTAGTGGTGACCGGTTTACAGTTCGAAACGACTCACTCACTGGTGACACATTCGGCAACATCACAGAGAAGGCCGCCAAGCACGGCTTTCGAATCCAAAGTGTCACCGACGATGGCCGGGAGCTTGCGTTCACGCGCATCAACAAGCACAAAACTGACCCTCGTACGGAGGACGAACGATGACGTCAAAATTTAACAACGAGTATGTTGACTGTGGCACTCATCACGAGACCTTTCACGCGTACAACTCATACCGCTGCCCAGACTATTTACCCACAAACGGTGGTGAGTGACGATGGACCCAATGTTCCACTGCAAAAGCTGTGACGAGCCAGTCCACGACTACGCAGACATCACAATTCACAAAACCCGAAATCCGGGATCACACGAAATTATCGAACTCTGACCCCGTTGGAGCAGCACGGTTCGACTCCGCGCCGGGGCTTGGGCCACATGGGAGTGACTGCCTGAATGAACCGAGTCGTGGGATATCCCGCAACCGCGGGACGCCGCGGCCAGTCCGTAAGGGAGAGGGGCTGCCCCACGGTGAAGAAACGGCAGTGAGCGGGTTCGAATCCCGACTGGCCCATGGGTGGCGTCCTACCGCTGTGACCCTATGTCATCAAACTCTCTGACGGCACAGCCGTACACATGGAGAGTAGTGAATAGGACAGACTCAGAACCAGGCGAACTAGCGTGCAACTACGCCAGCTGAATCAAAGAGGACACCAATGCCAAGTGAACAGTCAACACCCGTCCAGACCGACGAACCGAACGACAGTAACAACCCTAAGCAAACATACACATACTACCGGACAACATGCGAGAACCACACAGCGCCAGCCCGTAGGCCACAACATGAGGTGGACCACACACAACGTATTTTCACCGTCACTAACGCGACAACAGGTTTTATCGATAATCTGACAGAGACGTTAACAGTCAACAAGTGTGCTGCATGCGGTGGCGACATGAATACCGTGCTTGTATCGGGCGAGTGGCCGCCCGAAGAGCTCACCTCAGAGAACATTCTTGACGTGTTCCGAGAAACAGAAGGTGGGATCGTGCTTGAAGCATACCCTGGAGACCCCGAACAACGGTTCTACATCGGCGAGATAGGGAACCAGTACAAGGTGCTAGACGAACACTACCAGTCGTCCACCAAGATCGAACCAGCAACGGGCGTTGACAGCCTCCCTGCACTCGTTCGTGATCACCCAACAACGGTGACTACCGTAGACGACACGCCATTTGAAGGCGCATACGAGTCATGGCAGAACTTTGAGGGCGAGGTCGTCTACAGATAAGCAAGGCGAGTACCTCAAGGCTTGTCCCCTAAGTACTTCACCTGTAGGAGGATTCCAATACAAGAAGGTAATTTCCATCTGGCTTGTCTCCTTCACAGGTATACCAGTATCAAGCAGACGGCTCTAGGTGCACTGACCGTGCCACCGGGATCCCTAACGCGAAGTGCTCTCAAAGAGGTGAATCGGTGCCTCTGACAGCATTATGTAGTAATTCCAAGCGGGAAATAGAAGTTTTGATTCAGTATAACACGAAAGGTTCGCTATTCAACATGAGGAATTCACCACCCTCTACAGAGAAAACGAGGCGAGTGCCTCGGGGTCAAGCCCCGAGGCGGTTCACGTGAACGCACCCTGGGGTCAAGCCCCCGAGCAGTCGCTCTGACCGCCTGTACGATCTGGTGAACCGCCTCGAGGCAGTCGCCTTGACCGCCTGTACAGAGAACAAAGGAGTCACACTTAATGCACTTCTCTCCCGAATAATGCCTAGACTACGACAAATGGACGGTCAGTCAGACACCTCTATCGATGTGTCCCAGCGACGCGTCAGGGATGCGCTAGCAACGCTTCGCGATTACGACGGGGCGGGTGAGCAACCCCAATGGCCAGCAGACGTGTTGCGGCAAGCAGCGAGGGACAATCCAGCACTCCTTACAGCTGAAAAAGCAACGCTCATTGAAACACTGTGTGAAACGCCATCCCCACAAACACGGGTGTTACTGTATAATATCGTAATAATCATTTCGTATCGGCATCCACAGATAGTCTCTCAACTCCATGGACAGATACTACTCGATCTCCAAGCAGACGACTATCCCCGTCATGGATTTATTAGCAAGCTCGTTGAGATCGAGGCACTAAGTAGCCGACATGTCCCAGTGAATATCCTCAGGACTCTCCTCAAAGCAACTGAATCACACCCCAACCCAGGCGTCCGACACCGAGCATTTACTGCTGTTGCAACAGCTGTTGATGCGTCACCCCGTGAGACAGCAAGCATCTGGGATACACTATGCACACTTGCAACCGGAGACGAACAACCACACCCACCGTCACTGTATAGACAAGCCGTTCGCTATCTCCCGGACGAGGTGTACGCAGCGATCGCGCTCCGCCATGAAACACGATCAGTCACCCATACCGAGTCGTTCGCTGCGGCACTGTTAGAAAAGCTATCTGACGCTACTGCGCTTCCAGACGATGCAGATACAGACCACGTCAACGAAGTCTTACTCTATCACGGATACAAGTCACACATCCCCGAAAACGCGGCAGGAGGACGCAGCCACAGTGCCGACAAAACGATCGAAGAAATCCAGACCTAGCTCAACTCTTGGCCAACACACTATCCCAGAAATCTTAACCAACAAAAAGAGCCACGCCCAGCCACTGTTGGTTAACGCTCAGGACAACTCTGAGACGGGATCGCCCCCACCCTCGGGTGCGTAGTCAACTTAACCTTTCAGAACGAGGGGCGGGTAGCCCCGAGCGCAGTAGGGCAGGGTAGTTCACCCTTCTCGGGCTAACCCCGCTCAATCCCTGCGTTAACCAACAAAAATGCGTCTTGTACGCTAGTGTTGGTTAAGCGGAGACGGCATAAAAAACATGTACTTGGTACCGATATACAGCGTATGAAAGAACTAGCCGCAGGAGAAACGGGTACGTACAACGTACCCGATGATGCAATTGCAATTGACATTATAATTAGAGGCGGAGTTGGAGAAGATGGAGATGATGGGTTTGAGCGCCCAGCAGCAGAGAACCAGTCAGAGTATATCACCTACCCGCCGGGTGGAACAGGTGGGGCCGGAGGATATGCAGTAGCACGCGTATACGGTGTTGGCGGCGAGACCCTCACTGGCGAAGTCGGCGTCAACGGTTCAAACGGTGGCTCAGGGCCTGCTGGAGATGGGGGCCAGCCAGGAACTAACACGTATGGACAGGGTGGTCGTGGAGCTGCGCCATCACGTGTGACCGATAGTAGTGGGAAAGAACTCGTTGCCGCTGGTGGGGGCGGAGGTGGCGGCGGCGGTGGATATTACAACTGGGTTGCCGATACGTACCCGAAGTATCCAACGAGAGAGGCTGGTGGGTGTGGTGGCGGTGGTGGGGGCCGAGGCGGCGCTGGTGGATCCGGATATGCGAGCGGTCAAACCGGCGACCCGGATGACCCAGACTGGGTATGGACACCGGGCGACAACGGATCTTCTGGATCAGGGGATGGCGTCGGTGGAAATGGAGGTAGTGGCGGTGCGCCTGCTGTATCCGGTGGAGACGGCGGAGACGGTGGTGTCGCTGCTGGGGCAGATACACTCCTGTTGACAGACTCGGTATCTCGGGAAGGACCACACATTGAGTTCCGCCCTCTATACTATCCACGTGGTGAGCCGCAAGAGTTCTCTGCCGGCCAAACAACGACATATACACCCCCAGCGAATACGCGAGCACTTGATATTGAACTGCGAGGTGGAACAGGAACGCAAGGCGGGTCATCATACCAGCTTCCTTATGGGGGTGAGGGATATTCAGTTGATGGAGGGAGTGGAGGACCTGGCGGCTATGTCCTTGCACGAGTTCCTCTGCAACAGCAACAAGAGCAGTTCCGTGTTGATGTCGGTCGCGATGGAGCCGGCGCACCAGGCGGCGAAGGAGACGGTGGCGGGGATGGGGGTAATGGTGGCACCCCGTCAACGCTCACGCGGGTGCGTGATGGAACAGAGATTGCGGCTGGTGGTGGTGGTGGTGGTGGCGGCGGAGCAGATACCTATCTAATGCCAGTTGGCTATCGAATATACCAACGAGACGGTGCAGGCGGAGGTGGAGGCGTCCCCGGTGGCCAGGGAGGTTCTGGAAGTGGCGATGCAACAGATGGGTCCGATGCGGGCGGAACAGGGACAATCGGTGGCGACGGAGGAAGTACCCAGAGTGGTGGCCAGGCCGGCTCAACGCGCACAGATTCAATACTCACACAGTCAAAAGACGGGTTCATAACAGATGGACAATCAACGGACGGAGCTGGTATCACTATCACACCGGTTTTCAACCCAGATCGTCCACCAGCAAACCTTACTGCCACTACCACAGACGCAGGAAATGTCTCACTATCATGGGAAGACAAAAGTTCAGGAGAAACACAGTTCAACATCTACCGGGGGACATCAAAGGGAGATCTCTCAAAGATCGGATCGACAGCCGCAAATACAACAACCTATCTAGACTCAACCGTCGATGTGGGGACCTACTACTATGCAGTAACATTCGTCAACGACATCAGAGAGTCGCCAAAGTCAAATACTGCCTCAGCCACAGTAGGTGACCTCGTAAACGTATGGACAGGCAATACGTGGGAACAGAAAGTGCTGTACTACTATGACGGCAGTCAGTGGGTTCCGGCAGCGAGTATTGAGCCACAGTGATTGACCGCCTCTCTCCCCGAACAGTAGGCCCTCTTTCTGCGCAGTATCATCTCAAACAAGCCCACCCCACCCCGAAAGCCTAGTGAGTCAAATAAGGATAAGACCCCTACCGCATTTTTCTTCAGTAATGGGTGGCAGTAGTAGTATTGAGAAGACTTATCCACCTACACCATCAATATATAGTAGGTTCGCAAGCCGGCCACAACATGTCTGGTGACAAAACGCCAGAGGAACTACGATCAAGATGAACTGCCCAAACTGTGACGACAGCACATCCGTCCAAGACACAAGAGTAGTTGAAGACGGGAACACAGTTCGGCGTCGGAGGGAGTGTAACAGCTGTCAATTCCGGTTTACAACGTACGAGCGGAAAGACTGGAGCTCACTCCGTGTTGCAAAGCAAGATGGAACAACCGAACCGTACGACCAACAAAAAGTTCGAAGCGGAATTGAGATGGCTACAAAGAAGCGGCCTGTGTCAGCAGACACGATCACAGAGATCACTGCTGACATCACCGAGGAACTCAAAACCCGCGATGAACAGGTAGTCGATGCCACCGAAATCGGGTCTGCCGTCGCTAGCCGACTTCGCGACCTTGACGAGGTTGCGTACGTGCGGTTTGTGTCTGTATATGAAGGGTACTCTGAACCCCAAGAGTTCAGAGGCGTACTCGATAGCATCCTTGAAAATACGAATACAACAGACGATACTGCGCCCACCTCACAGTAATGAATCACTCACAACCAGTCGAAACAGTAGCACAGAGAGCTGTTCGCGGTCATTCACAGCTAACTAACGACGCAGACGGTACCCACACATGAGTAAGTCAGAACCTCACAGTGCAGACGAGCGTACAGCCACCGGCAACGATACCGACATCTTTGCCGAGCGAACCCAACTCAAACCATACCAA
>Ga0209965_1000076_pt1 | contig 32093 bp, 42 predicted proteins | sample SalPon2_B_H2O_MG_FD_185707 | JGI IMG/M metagenome (GOLD analysis project Ga0209965, IMG submission 185707) | Salt pond water microbial communities from South San Francisco under conditions of wetland restoration - Salt Pond MetaG R2_B_H2O_MG... | ecosystem: Environmental > Aquatic > Non-marine...
TACCACGGCTCCGACCTTGCGGCGCTTTCGGAGAATGAGACGGTGACGGGGAATTGGGATTTCCAAAATAGTATCATATTAAATTCAGATGGGACAGGAAGAATACTTTGGGATACTGATAAAGATGGGTCACCTCTTTATATTCAAAGAGAGCTTTCATCATCAGAAACGGCGATGACCATTGAAGGGCAGCAGGTCTTTGTGGGGGATGCAGCAAGCCCCTCCTACACCCTTGACGTGGCGGGCCAAGTCCGCGGCCAAGACGGCCTGCGCGTGACGACCGTGAGCGGGGACTACGAGATCCAGGGCGACGGCAACGGGAACCTGGAGATCCTGACCCCGTCAGGGAACCGACAGGTCATGTACAACAACGGCGACATCGGCGCTTTTAAATAATCACTATACTGCTATGAAGCTACTCATCGGCGCAATCTTACTCGGCATCGTCGCGCTCGGGCTTTGGCACCAGTCCCGCAGCACTGAACCGACCCTCAAGGGACAGGGTGGGGGCTCTACAGATCAGCCCACAGACCAGCGCAAGCGGTAATGGGACGAGACGGCAACACGACGATTTCGGGGCTCACGCAGGCGACCTCTATCGCCTCCAATGACCTCTTTGACCACGCCGCAGGGACTCCTTCCGCTGTGTACATGTCGGATTTTCTGACCGGAGCCATCGGGCGGGACGTAACCTCTCCAGAATGGGCCCAAGGCGTAGTCGATGGCACAGGCCAGTTCGACACGTTCCTCGGCATCCCACAAACTACTATCGGCGGCAACGATGGCCTTCCATCAGGGCGGAGCTCAACCATTGAGCCGGACGGCAGCGTCACGATTGACGACGGCTACAAGCTGCGCGTGGGGGACAAGATTTGGGTGCGCGTGGGGGCGACTGGCAGCGGGGAGTTTTTTGCCGAGCAGATCGGGAAGAACACCTCTTCTCTAAAATTCACAAACAGCACCGCCCGGTTTAGCCCGACGGGGGCGCGGCAGGTCGGGATTGACGGAAGCGGGCGGCGGGTCATTGACATTGAATTGGAAGTGACTGGCTACAACGCCATTGAAGCGCGGTTGCGCTTGGAGGACGGGATGAACACCGACGCCTCGAACTACGGCGACCCCTCCACACAAACGGGGGTCAGCAACACCGACTTGGTGTTCACCACCGATGACGTAAAGAGCGACACGGTGTTCTTCGAAAATATGGAGATCGCCTACTCCAACAAGGGCGGAGGCGGGTCCTACGTGGACTGTGCTGGCGACCCGCTGGACGGCGGCAATACCTCTGGCGACCTCAGCTACTCAGTGCGCGTGGAGACGGAGGTGAACAACCCCGCCCAGAAATTTAACGGGACTACGTACGTGTGGGTCTACATGGACGACGATTTCGGTTCGCTGGACTGCCCGCCTGCCACGCCAAAGGCAAAGCAAAGCGGCTCCGCGCTGTACTGCCTGGACTCAGACAACGAGGGCTTTACCATGCAGCGCGGGACCAATGCCGACGTGGACGTGCGCGTAGTGCTGACTGATGACGATTCCTCCTCGCTGACCGTGTTAGACGAGCGCTTGCTCACCCTGACACCTGAGGGCGGCGGCTTCCAGGGGGGCACTGGCGATGAAGGTCTTGTCTCTGAAACCTATACCGGCAGAAACTCAAGCACGAACTGCTAACCGACCTCAATTGATCATGAGCAACGACCGCACCAAGGAAGACATCCTGTCCGACGCACGAAACATTTTCAACACCACCTTAGCGGACCTCCGCGGCGACATCAAGGTGATGGAGGGGCACTCGGCGCGGGAGCTGTGGGACCTCCAGATGGGAAAGAAAAAAGTCCAAAGAAGGGCGGACGACATGCAGCAGGCGGCCGACGACTTGGAAGCACTCATCACTGAACTTGAGAACCTGAACCAGTAGATATGGACCTTCCCGAAACTACAACTGAGCGCCTACGCACCGCCCGTGAGGACCTGGCACAAGCCCAGCAGCGCTGGCAGGACCTTGTGCAGACCACGTGTGAGGTGGCAGGCGTAGACCCCGAGGCGGCGCAGATTGACCTACAGAACGGCGTGATCCAAGCCCCAGAAGCCGATGAATAAGGTAGCCGATGCCCGCGACGACGTGGTGTATTCCAACCTCGCGTACATCGCGCCGGCATTGGTCGCGCCTGATCCTGTCACGCAGGCCGTCCTCGCCGTAACCGGCGCGGCCCTGTGCGCGGGCTCTGCGGTCTATCACGCCACCTACACGCGGGCGGGGCAAAGCCTGGACGTGTCCACCATGCTAACCTACGTCGCCTCTCTCGCGTGCGCTGTGGCCGCTCAGTGGACGCCGTGGGCGTGGGCTGTGCTCCCAGTCGCAGCCACAGGCTACTGGATGTATCCATGGCGCGTGGACTCGTACTGGCACGTGCCTGCATGGGCACTTGCCACGCTGGTCATGCTCGGGGTACAGTCCGGGGCGTGGGCGCTGCTTCCAGGTGGACTCTTTCTCGCTGGAGGCATCATCAAGGTGCGGCAGCCGGGACCACGAACAGCGCTTCACAGCGTGTGGCACCTCCTCGGCGGGGCCGCCGGGGCGGCGGCGATGTGGGTGGTGTGAGCTCTGAGCTATGCCGACGCCTACGGTGCGGCATAGCTCAGAGTTGTGCGGCGGCTATAGAATTTCGTCGAGTGCTTCTTTGGGGATGCGATACCACGTAATGCGCTGGTGAAGCCATTGGCCGTCAACCCAAGCACGCTTATAGGCGTTCTTCACCTCCCCCCTTTGCTGGGGGACATTGAGGAAACGCCCGTCCCAACAGCACGCAATCCCGTCTTTGGTCTTCCACTCCGGATCACAAGGGACCTCAAGGTCAGGCCCATTTACTCGGGTCTCCGTTTCGGTTCCAGGATCAAGAACCCGCCCTGCTTTTTCAGCCCATTCCTGAATAGAACCACCATCAATTGAATCACGCTTCAATCGAATCATCCTTACAAAAGCTTTTGTCAAGCCGCCGCACAACTCTGGGCTGTAGCTGACAGAGGGCGGGTGCGGCGGCACGAGCCGCCCTCTCTACGCTCTACTAATTGAGTGTCGTGTGTCGGCTTCGGTCCCTCCGCAGCTCAGCCCGTGCATTTCAGGCGCCTACGACATCCGCTCATCAATGCGCTGACCGTAAACCTGATCGTCCGGGCTGTACATCGGGGTCTGTCCCTTTCTGCTTGAAGAGCTCTCTGCGATTTCCTTGAAGCGGTCTGCCACCTTTTGCAAACGGCCCTCTCCGGCCTCATCAGACCCGAGCGCCTCGCTCATCTGCTCCTCAAGGCTTTCCTGAGCGCGGGGGTGCTCGGCGAGACTCTCGATAAGGTCATCCTTCAGGGCAGCGAGAAGCGCCTCGCCGTCGATGCCGACCTGGTCAAGCTGCTCGGCCATGAAGGCTACGCCGCTCGTCTCCGTCTTGACGGCGATGTCTGAAAGGCTTTTCGGAAGGCGGTCGATGATGTCAAGTGCGTCGGAACGTGTCATGGGCTTGAGTGGCTTGTCATTGGGGGCGAGCGTGTGAGGGCAAAGCCCCTCCCTCGTTAGTGCGCCCCTTACATGCATACGTATATAGTCCGTTCCGAAAGTCAATATTCTTCACATATCGGCTGATGTTCTTCACATTTCGACCGGGAACGGACATTCGGCATACGTATATACACTAACGCATTATCAAGAACAGACCTGCCGACACCATGCCCGCTAACGAGCGCCCTGACATTCGGAAGTACGACGAAGCGATGGAGCGGAAGATCGTCCATCTGCCCCCGCATCTCATTGAACACGCGCAACGCGTGGGAGAGGGGGTGCTGGCTCAGGGCGTGCGTAAATGCATTGAGCGCGACATGGACGACGAGTAGCGCCCGCATATTGCGGGCACAGCGCTGCCAGTCGCTGACATTACACTGGCACGGTTGGCCGCGTGGCACACGCCCACGCGCCGCTCACTACTCTTCTCACAAGCCATCACGCTCTGTGGGAAGGAAGCGTCAAGGAGCGGCCCGGCCCTCGGAAAGGAGCCGGGGCATTTGGCCACGTAGCTCAACGTAGAGCACTGCGGCAGACAGGTAGCCCCGCACACGCGGGGATAGACCTGCCGCAAAAGTGCGGGTTCGATTCCCGCCGTGGCCGCGACACTCGCACACTTTCGCACCGACCCGGGCTGACACAGAAAAGCCCCCGCGCTGCCACGCGGAGGCCCGGGTCACAATCAATTGACCGATATGGAAACGACCCGAGACCCACGGGGTGTTCCGACCGGCGACGGCGCCGGCGGGCGCACCCCACACGCAAAAGAGCAGCTCCGCATGAGCAAGGCGTTCCCTGACCTGCCAGAGCCAGGAGACATCCAGACCTGCCTCTTGCCTACCGGCGACGTCGCAGTCGTCACGCACCTTCGGCAAAACAGCGGCACGATGGACGAGCCGGACTACGGCTCGATCTACTACGTCCACAGCCCGGAGGGCGTCGAGCCGCACGGCCCGGAGGCGATCTGGGAGCTGTGGGAAGATGTGACCGACTGGACGCCGATCGGGCGCGAGGAACGGCACCTGAGCCAGGCGAAGGCGGGCGACAAGTCTTACGTGCAGGCCGTCTCCGACATTCAGGCGCTGTACCGAGCTGACGTCCCTGTCGCTGCAGGGGAGGGCCGCCAGGATGGATAGCCTCACGCCTCTACAGACGATCCTGCTCGCCATCGCGGTGCCTCCTTTCATCGCGATCCTCGCGAGCCTCTTCATGCACAGACCCGACCCACGCCCGGAGAAGCGAGGTGACCCTCATGATTAGACGTCTCGCCCTCGGCCGCCAATCCGACATCCGGCCCGACCGGCTGCGGCGTCGCCTTGAGGCGGCACGCGTCATCGGGCTCACCGGAAGCCTAGCGGCCAAAGCCTACCTTCACGCCTCTATGACAGACTGCCCTTTGTGCGATGACATGCCCTAGCTGTCAGTCTCACGACACCGAGACCGAAACCCTGCGGGGCGGCTACGCCGGGATGGCGCCGGCCGCTCCGTGGAAGCGCGAAGAGACCCATCGGTGCCGGCAGTGCGGACACCGGTGGGCGGAGACGACCTACGTCCGGATCTACTGATCGCCTCCACCAAGTGAGCCTGATGAGCCCTCAAAGGGCGAAACGGCCCGGCGGCCCAATCTCCGTCGGGCGTCGCTCACTATTACCACCGATAGACACGCACTCACGCCATGAGTGATTCTGAAGCACTACAGAAACCTTCCGGCGACGGCGCCCCCGTCCGCCAGGCCGACTTCACGCCCACCTCGATGCGAGAGCTTCAGCAGTTTGCCGAGACGGTGAGCCAGTCTCGCATGGTCCCGAAAAAGTACAGGGGCAGCCCGCAGGACATTGTGGTGGCCGTGATGCACGGGATGGAGCTGGGGCTTCCGCCCCTTCAGGCCCTCCAGAGCGTCGCGATCATCAACGGCCGCCCCAGCATCTACGGCGACGCGGCCCTCGCCCTCGTCAAACAGTCCGGGCTCTGCGAGTACGTCAAGGAATGGACCGACGGGCAGGGAGACGACTGGACCGCGTTCTGCGAGACGAAGCGGCGCGGAGAACCAGAGGCGACCCGGCAGTCCTTCAGCTGGGCCGAGGCGAAGGACGCCGGCCTCACGAAAGGCAAGGGCCCCTGGAAGGACTACCCGCGCCGCATGATGCAGATGCGCGCCCGATCGTGGTGCTTACGTGACGCCTATCCTGACGTCCTCAGCGGCCTCATGCTCGCTGAAGAGGCGGAAGCGATCCCAGAGTCTAACGGGGAGACCGTTGACCCGAAGGAGGAGATGCACGGCGGCGAGACCGATGCGCAGCAGCTCCACGCCTGGGAGGGACCGACTGGCAGCACCTACATGCTGACCCCAGGGAAAGTCGGGTCCCTTGATGCCCTGGCCGAGGCCCTTGAGGAGCAGACCGGAGACGAGCTGGCCGCGAACATTGAGAAGACCCGCGCCCACTGGGACTGGAAGGGAGAGGCGGACACGGCCCTCGACGCGCTTCTCTGCTACCACGCCCAGCGCCTCGCCGACGAGGAAGCTGTGGCCGCTGAGGAGGCCGCCGCTGAAAACGAGCCCCAGGACCCTGATGAAGTGAAGGCGGCCGCCGAGGGCGTGGAGACGGCCTCGGAGGAGGCCAACGACCCGGACGAGGACGACTCTGACCTCCCGTTTTAACCCACCTCACGCCATGTCTACGACTACACGCGACGCCGAGCTGCGCCGCATCGCGGAAGAGGCGGTGCGGCGGGCCGAGGGCTCCGAGGGCTGGCGCGCCTACGAAGCTGCCAAGAGCTTCGTGCGCCGTGAGTATCCAGGACTCTGAAAAGAAGAGTACGACGCCGTGATCAACGCAATCAAAGACCGACTGGAGATATGACCTCTCAAGCCCGCAAAGCCGTCCGGTCCGACAGTGATCTCCCGTCTGGGGCGCGACTGCTCTTTGAGGAAATCTGGGAGATGCACCACGCCAGCGAGGAAGGGTGCTACGCTGGGAGTGAGTACCTGGCCAACCAGATCGGAGTCGCACCCTCTTCAGTGCGCCGGTACCGCAAGCAACTCCGGAATAAAGGCTACCTAACCGAAGAGAAATCTGGAGGCCGGCTGCGATTAGTACCGATCACAGTGATCAGTACTGATCAGAATGATCAGGAGCAATCGTTCACTACCAATCAGAATGATCAGAACTGCACAGACGAAGCGTTCAGTACTGATCACGACATGAGTAGTAAATATCCCGAGGGTGTGAGTGAGGGCGCGCCCGCGCACGAGGACCCCGTTGACGGTACTCCTGAAGAAGTATTTACTTCTCTGGTCAAGATTTGGCGATCAGTGTCCAACGCCCCGCCAGTGAGCCAGAAGATCGAAGACGTGCTTTGGGGCTGGGCACAAGACGAGAAGATCCCCGACGTGGGCCTTTTTCGGGACGTGTTGGAAGAGCAGGCAGCCAACACCACCTCGAAGGGGTGCGGGTTATCGCCAGGGATTCTACTCCGTGAGTACCGCGATCAGCTGCAAAGCGGGAAGCTGGAGCCCTGGCAGCAAGAAAGCGACGACTGGAGCGTCAATGAGCAAGGGAAGGTCTGCTTCAAGGGCGTACCGGTGGAAGAGACCGGACCGCAGAACCTTGCTGCCGACCTTGAAGGATCGAAAGACGGCGCGCCGAGCGAGCCGCCGGAGGTGTCGGCATGACCCGATGCGACCTGTGCGGCCTGCCGATGGAGTCAGAGGGGCAGACCGGTTACTGCTCCGAGCGCTGCCTGATGTGGGACTTTTTCGGGGTGCCCGCGCTCAAGGAAAACGACTTCGTGGCTGAGATTCGCAAAAACCAGCGCTCAACAACAGCCGGCCGCACCGAACGCCCGGAGGCTTACCCGGCGCTGAGCGGCGGGCCTTGGCAGAAGGAAATCCGCGAGGCGCTGGCCCTACTCAAAATGAGTTGCAACGAAATCCGCTACGGCTCCCATGAGTGACGACACAACCGACATAGCACGCCGCCTCCTGGCTGGCCTCTACCACAACCCCGAGCACATCGGGCGCGTGGAGGCCGAAGAGCCGGTCATGCCCGACGCGGCGACCGATCGGCTGTGGGAGGCCATGACGGAGGTGTCGGGGCCGGACGGGTTCGACACGGCGCGAGTGTCCTCGCTGCTGAGTGGCCTCAACGGCGATGGCGCCAGTGCGCGTGCCCTTTTGTCCGACATTGAGAGCCACGATGTGCTTGGGCCGGTGCAGGCGGCGAGTTACGGCCACAAGGGGAGCCAGCTTGAGGACTGGGGGCAGCAGCTCGCCCACCAGGCGGCCAAGGACCGCCTCGCCACGCGACTCGGGAAGATGGCAAGCCGCATCAACGAGAGCGGCACGGATCTGTCCCTCGAAGAGATCCAGTCCGGCATTCTGTCGGAGGTCCAAGATGCGGTCGGGTCCGCAGCGGACGGCGGGCTACAGCACGTTTCTGAGTACATTGACGAGGCCATCGAAGATACCCACTCTTGGGAAGAGGGTGAGACCACCGATTTTCTTCGGACGGGCTTCTACTCCCTGGACCGCAAGATCACGGGCGTTCCCGTCGGGGAGCTCACGATTTTCGCCGCGCCCTCTGGGGCCGGGAAAACCTCGTGGCTCCTGCAGCTGCTCCGGCAGGTGGCCGTCCGGGACCGGGACGAGGCCGTGTGCCTTTTTTCGATTGAGATGCCCGCGAAGAAGGTGATCCACCGAGCGGCGGCCGGATGGAAGGGGCTCCCTCTGAACCGCGTGCGCGAGAATGCGACCGCGCAGGCAGGGGACGGCAAGACCTACGGCGAGCGCCACCGAGAAGCCCTTCAGGCCCTGACGGACCTTCCCTTGTACGTAGACGAGGACCCCGAGCCGACCCTTGGGCAAATCTACAGCCGCGTGATGCAGGTGCAGGCCCGCCACGACGTGGCGCTCGTCGGCGTCGATTACGATGAAAAGGTCAACCCTGAAGAGGCGCCGCCTTCAGAAGAGCAGCGCGTAGCCGCGATCTCGAAGGGGCTCAAGACACTCGCCAAAGAGATGGAGTGCGCCTGCGTGGCCCTCTCGCAGTACAATAGCGCTCCGTCCTCGCAGGTTCGGCCCGGCACCAACGATGACCTTCGCTACAGCCGAAAGAAGAAGCACGAGGCCCACACGATCCTTCACTGGTACTGGCCTGCCTACTGGCTGCGGAGCGGGGATGTGGACCTGAACGCCGGTGACGAAGCGCCCCCGCACTACAATCCCGCTCGCGAAGACCTCGGGCGCCTTTACGTCGGCAAGGATCGAGACGGCGGGCCAGGGTGGGTCGCCCTGGAGTTCCACGCGGAGAAGACTGCATTTGTCGACCCGAACGACCCAGAGACCGAACCGCAGTCCTACGATAGCCCCACTGACAGCACGCCGTTTTAGGTATGCCTGGCGACCACCCTCTTACTGTTTGCGAGAAGGTCCCTGAGTGGGTCCACGACGTAATGATCGATATGGACTATCACCTGATGCCCTGCTCATGGGCCAACGCGCTCTACGAGTGGTACGACCACTCTGCAGATACGCCCGATCACCACGTCGAAATGTTTTTCTTCAAGGATGGGGAGCAGGTACGGCTGCTGATTACGCAGGCAGGGGATACGTATCTGAACGGCTTCTGCAAGAAGCAGGATACAGACCTTCTCGAGGCAAAAATCGCAACGCTTCGCCAACGACTGCGATCTCGTCATGCCTGACACCGCCCCAAGACCGGACTTATCGGAGGCCAGCCAGAAGGAGCGCGCCCTCTGGCACATGAAGGAGATCGGCGAGATCGACCGGAAAATCGCTCTCGACGAGTACGGCATCGGCCGCCTGGCAGCCCGCATCCGGGACCTCCGCGATGAGGGCTACGTGATCGAGAGCCGCAAGGACGATGACGGAATCGCGCACTACTCCCTCGTGGCCGAGCCGGGCGAGGAGGCTGGGCAGCCGCCTGCCCGGCAAGGCGCAGGCGGCGCCACCGACGTCGAGACGGCCGAGGACCTCTGGCGCGAGCTGCCGGAGAGCTCCCTCGCTCGCGACTACGTGGCGCTGCTCGCCCGCTGCGCGAAGGGCGACCAGACGGTGGGGGTGCTCGAAGAGGCCGTTCAGCCAGAAGCCGTCAGCGACTGGGAAGCCGCGGCGTGCATCGGTCGGGACGTTACCGTCGAGGCCATCACTGCCTGCCGAGAGAAGCTCTGCCGGGCGTCTGAGCTCGTCCAGCGACACGGCCACCGGAAAGGACAGGCGACCTACGCACTGCATCCAGAACTGATTGATTAACCTTCCTCATGAGCATTTCGGTAGGCGATCCCGTGACGCTTCCTTACCCCGTCCCCACTGGCGAGCGCGGCGAGTCTGGGAGGCTCTTGTCAAAAGAGGAGAGGCGCCAGGGCACCGTCGTGGCTACCGGCGGGCCGGCCGCGCTGGTCCGCCTGAAAGACCCGCCCACCTTTCACGAAGGGGACGAGTTGATCGGCGGGGGCAGCGCCCCGGTGAAGCATGACCGTGTCGTGCGCCACAAAGACGCGCTCCTCCTCGACCACACTCGCACTGCTCACCGCTGAAGTGATGCTGAGGTGCACTGAGCGATACTCTCTGACCGCATTCACCACCGACCAATGAGCGAGCCACAGACCGAGTACGAGACCGACACTGACCCGGAGCGCTCGTCTGCGCCGTGGGAAGCCGAGCCGCCTGATGAGACTGGCCTTGCACACGTCTGGGCATCCGACGGAGACCTTGTGTGTAGCGTGACTGACGCCCCGGTCTTTGGGGAGTCTGCATGGGAGCGCGCCCGTCTCGTTGCCGCCACCGGTACCGCAGCGCAGGAGGCGAAGGAGATGGGGTACGACCCCGTGGCCGCGGTCCAGGCGTTGCCGAATCTACTCTCCAGTATGGAGCGGATGCTGGGCGACGTCAAATCTAACGATCCTGCTGAGCCGTCAGCGCAAAGACCAACCGGCGGGGCGATCAAGTCTATGGAAGGCGCCCTCGCCAGGGCGGAGGGCAGCCGAGATGAGTAACACTGCCAACGACCGCATAAGCGCCGCGGAGTACCGCGAGCAGCACCAGTCAGAAGAAGACATCCACAAGGCCGTCGTGGAGTGGGCCGACAGGCAGGCGCAGACGGAGCCCGCACTAGATTTGCTTTTCCATGTGCCCAATGGCGGCTCACGCCACGTAGCTGAGGCGACGAAGCTGAAAGAAATGGGCACCCGCCAGGGCGTGCCGGACTTGCTTCTGCCTGTGAGGCGGCTTGTTGAAGACGAAAGCGCAGTAGGAATGACTCGATACAGCGGCCTCGCCCTGGAGCTCAAAAGCCCGAAGGGGCGCCTCCGGCCCACGCAGGGCTGGTGGCTCCGCAGGCTGCAAGATCAAGGCTGGGCCGTAGCGGTGGCGTGGACGTTCGGGGAGGCTAAGGCCATCCTCGAAGGCTACCTGGCCGGCGAGCATGAGCCCCAGGAGACGCTCGACCTCACGATTGCTGAAGCGCCAAGTCACGAAGACTGACCCACAAAAGAGACTTAGCGTGACTCCCGGCCGATTTTCATCGGTTGCGAACAAGCCCTTCAGCCTATAGTATGGACAATAGCCCGGCCACGCCCCCATGACGATCGAAATCCCAGATGACCAGGTCCCGGAAGGCCTGACTGAAGCCGCGATCCGGGCCTTGCTCACCTACGCGGCCATCGACCGGCCGGGGGCGTCGATGGTGATTGAGCAGACCGGCGAGGACCAGCACTCCGTCCGGGTCCGCCCGGATGCCGAGCATTATGAGCTGATCGAGGACACCGGTCAGCGCTGACATTCGAGACGCCCCGCTCTTGCAGAGGGCGGCTTTCCTGTGACACCGGTAACCCGGTGCCAGAGGAGGGCCGCCCTTTTGCTGTTTTATGATCCGACGTCAGAGTCCATACGGCACGATCTATCTCCTGAAGGACGACTCCGTCCAGGTGAAGGAGACGGCCGTGCAGCAAGAAATGCTCGGCGCGGCGGCGCAGGTCTACGCGGCCACGAAGCAACCCCTTGTGGTGACCAGCGGCAATGACGGCCGCCACATGAGAGGCAGCAAGCACTACGAGGACAAGGCGCTCGACTTCCGGGTCTGGGGCCTGGAGGACCACGAGGCAGTCGCGAGCGAGCTGCAGGCTCTCCTCGGCGACGACTACGACGTCATCGCGGAGTGGCGGGCCGAAGGCGACGGAGAGGTGCCGAGCCATATCCACGTAGAGCACGACCCCGCGTAGATATGGACCGCAGGCCGCCCCGTACTGGCTTTCCATTGCTCGACAACGTGCTCGCCATTCTTTGGGTCTTGCTCGCGTGGGTGCAGTGGATCTCGGTGCAGCAGTTTAGCGACATCGCGGTTGGGCTGGCCGGCATCGCGACGGCGGTCTTGACGGCCCTCCGGATTTACCAACACCTGATGGACGAGACGGTGAGCACCACGCTGGTCGACGCGTTCAGTGGAGACGGGGATTCAAATTGACTGCAGAGGCGAGCTTCCGTAACGCATGACGCGCCAGCTACACGAGGCCATTCTGGAGGCCGCGGAGGTGGTCGAGGGGACCGGCCACACCCACACGGAGGTGGCCGAGGATGTCCTCAGCATGAAGCGGGACCTCCATCGCCGGTGGCGCCGGCGGGAGCTGAAGGAAAGCTACAAGCGGCACGAGAAAGACGACGCGCGCCTTCGCTCTTTGACGTCTTGGCTGGAGGAGGTGACTAGGGACTCCTACGGCGGCCCGGCCGACGCGAAGACCGACCCGCTCTCGGCGTTGGAGAAGGAGCTACAAGGCGTGGACCGCGGGGAGGCCCCCAGCGAGTCGGATCTGACTGATCGGGAGCGCTACATCGCCACGCGGCTGCAGAAGGGCGAGACCTTGGAGGGCCTAGTCGACGACCTGGGCACGCGGCCGTCGGTGGTGGGGCAGCACCTGAAGGACCTGAAGCGGCAGGGCTGGAAGGTGTACATCGACCGCGATGCGGAGATGGTCGCGATCGAGGGCGATCATGTCCTGCGGTCGTCGGAGCACAAGGGCACCCGCACCCGGAAGGCAAACCGCTGGTGGGAGATGCGCCACAACGAACTCGTGCGGGAGTACCGCGGACTGGACCTGCTGGACCCGGAGCTGCCCTGCACGGAGGAAAGCGAAGACTGGGTCCTGCACATGACCGACCTGCACGCAGGAGACCGGGTCCGTACCGATGATGGCACTGTCGTCTACTCCACAGACGAAATCCCGGCCATCATCGACTACGCGACTGAGCAGGCCCTCCGGCTCGCCGACGTGCACGGCGCGAGCTTCGACACCGGGCACCTGCTTTGGGGCGGAGATTTTGTCACCAATGAGGGCATCTATGCGGGCCAGTTTGAGGACCTAGATGCCTGGCTGGATGAGCAGCACGGCACGCTGGTGGCCCCGCTCCTGCGGCAGCTGAAGACTTTCTCGCGCCGCTTCGGCGCCGTGCAGGTTGTCTGTCAGGTTGGCAATCACGGGCAGCACCGGGCATCGGGGACCAGCCGGCAGGCCAACGCCGATCTGATCCTGTACAAGCACATCCGCAATACCGTCGCGGAGCTACAGCGGCACGGGGATGCGCTCGAAAACGTCCGCTTCCGAATCGGGCAGGCCCGGGTCTACCGGAACTTTGAGCTGCGGGGCGGGGCGCTGCGCGGGCACCTCCGGCACGGCCAGCACCGGCGCCCTCAAGCCGAGACGTCGGCCCGGCGCAAAGAGTGGCTTTCGACCCTCTACGACCACGACTTCGACATTGCATACATGGGCCATCACCACGTGAGTGGCCGCATCCCGTGGAACGGGCCGCCGATCATCGCTTCGCCGTCTCCGAAGCCGGCCGACGACTTTGTGGAGAGCCTGGGCGTGCGGCTTTCCCAGGAGAAGAAGGAGGTCGCAACGGCCCACGGCGTCAGCGACTACGGTCTCACCGCCGTCTTCCCGATCGACACGCGCAACTACACGCCATGAGACAGGCTACCGACATACCGCCCCGCGGCCTGGACCGGGCCCCTTTCGGCTTCCTGGCGGCCGTGGCCCTGCTTTTGTTTGTGCTGGCTGGCTGTTCCCAGACCCGCACCGTGACGGTGCCGGCCGCGGAGCCGACGGTGACTGTGGAGGTGCCGGACACCACACGCGAAGCGATGCTGCCGCCGCCGGAGCCGGCCGGAGAGGTCACTCGACCGCAGGAGGTCGTCGTCTACGAGGACACGGCCACCTACACGGCCGACCTGAGTCTTCTTGAGGTGGACACCCGAGACGAGACAGTGACCGTCCGCACCGAGGTGGATACGCAGACTGTGGAGCGGACCTATCAGCTGCCGGCCTACGGGGAGGGCCTGCGGCTTCGGCCAGACTCCGGAGGGCTGTCGGGCACTGTGTTCGGAGCACCGACTAGCCGCGAGGTGGAAGCGACGGCGGTGGAGGTGCCCTGGTACCAGAAGGTTCAGCGGCATCTGCGGCTCCTTATCGCGTTCGTCGGCGGGATGGCGTTCGGATACGTGGCGACGAAGCTGATCCCAGGCCTATGAAAGCCCTCATTGACATTTGGAAAGAGCTGCGGGGCAGCCCCTACAGCGGGGACCTCGCGCTTGCCCTGATTACGTGGGGTGGACTGCGGTGGGCCTTTGAGCTTTCAGAGATGACGCTCGTGGCCCTCGCGCTCGGGGCGGGACTGCTTTCATCGGCTGTGGACTTGATGCCCGACCAGAGCGATGCCTGAAGACGAGACCCTAAGCGAGGTACAGGTGAAGTACACCGGGCTTTCCACGGTTCGAGACCCAATCACTTAGCACACACCTACAGATCATGGACTGGTTCAATACAACGGCAGACGCGGCCTTTCGGGCGAATGTAGACATCCCGGCGATGGTGTCGGGCAATGAGCTCTACTTCGCCTTCACCAGCGGCGTCACCCCCGACCGGTCAGACGGCGGGCACGAGTTCATGCAGGACCTCCTGGACGCCGGGGGCACGGTGGAGACCGAGGCGGAGCTCACGAATGAGTCTTTCAGCAACGGGGCGCTCGACTCCACGGACAGCTCCGTGACGATCCCCGACCCCGGTGGTGGCTCCACGGCCACGTTCTGCGTCCTATACCAGAAGACGGGCGACAACACGACCTCGCGCCTCTTGGCCGCAGAGGACATCAGCGACCTCACGTTCGACGGGACGGACGACACCCTGAACCTCCCGTCCCCGATTTTGGAAGCGACCACGCCGTAGCCCTGAGCCTAGCCGCCCAGCCCCATGGACATCTACGAAGGCGACACGCTCCAAATCCCGTACCTGCTGCTGGGGGAAGATGGAGGCGTGGTGCCCCTGCCTGCGTCGGCTACCGTGACCGTGCAGCTTGAGGACAATCTTGGCACCGTCACGACGTTCACGTTGGCTGATGACCCGGAGGTGACAGAGGCGGCCGTGGAGGTGGGCGGCAAAAGCGGCGACGGGGTCCTGTTTGAGGCGGTGCCGGAGGAGGTGGGCCTTCGGGCAGCACAGTACACCTACTTCATTCAGATCCGCGGCAGCGTGTCCGACGACGAGGTCGGCGAGTTCAAGATCAAAGAGAGCCCGACGCCATGACCACTCTCTACATCATCCTCGCCATGATCGCCCCGGCGCTCGGGTGGGAGATCTACAGCCTGACCGCAAGCGACGTCTGGACGATCTCTGCGAGCTTCCGCTACCTGGGGCAGGAGTGGTCCCTCTTTGCGCCGTATGCTTTGGGCACCCTGCTGGGCCACTTCTACGTGCAACCGCCAGCCCGGTACACCCTCGCCGGGCAATTGCCGGAGACCAGTGAGGTGGCCCTGATTCTGTGGCTCGGGTGGGCGGTGTATGTGGTCGACAAGGGTCTCAACCCGGCGCTGCCGTGGTGGGGGTACCTGCTGTTTTGCATCGCGTCGATGCTGGTCGGGGCGTTTGGGTGGACGATGGGGGTGTGAGCCTTTTCGCAGTCGCACACATGCCATGAAACGCATTACGCCGAGACACCGCCGGTTCGTCGAGCAGTATTGCACCCACTTCGTGGGGGCCCGGGCCGCCCGTGAAGCGGGGTACTCCGAGTCGAGGGCCAAGCGGACCGCCTACGATCTTTTGCAGGACGAGGACATCCAGGAGATGGTGAGCGAGCGCCTGGACGAGATGTCTATGAGTGCGGCCGAGGCCACACGGCGGCTCACGAAGATTGCCGAGGCGTCGGTGAGTGACTACTTCCAGATCACCGAAAAGGACGGGCAGCGCTTTCTGACGCTGGACAAAGAAGCGATCCTTGAGGACGGCTACGCGATCAAGGAGCTCAGCTGGGACACCAACGGCCGCCCAAAGCTCAAGCTGCACGACAGCGTCAAGACGCTGGAGTCCATCCTGGAGGCGCACGGCGCCTTCAACCACACCCACGAGCACGAGCACAGCGGCGAGCTCGGGCTTGAGTCCGACACGCTCGAGGAAGTGATGGACACGATCGCCGACCGCGCCACGCGACTAGGGTCTGAGGAGGACGATGATTGATGCCCCATCCAAAGACGACGTGACGCCAGAGGAATGGCGCGAATTCGTCCTCGAGTTTCGGGACGTCGTGGAGAAGTACACCGCAGAGGAGCGCCGGCAGATCGTGCAGGAGGTCCCGGAGAAGGTGGCGCTTCGCCTGGCGGAAGACCCGTACTGGCTCGCCCGGCCGAAGCAGCTGGAGGTGCTGACTTCAGAGGCCGACACCGTCATGGCGATGGCCGGCAGGGGCTGGGGTAAAAACTGGGTCGGCAGCCACTGGGCCCTCCGCAAGGCCCGCAGCGGGAAGCACGAGCACATCGCAATCGTAGGCGAGTCGGCGGCCGACGTCCGGGACTACATGGTGGAGGGCCCGAGCGGCATCCTGACGGTCGCCCCGAAGGAGTTCACGCCGGACTACATGCCGTCCAAGCGGCGGCTCACGTTCCCGAACGGCTGCCAGATCACGACCTATTCCGGCGACAAGCCGGACCAGCTCCGGGGCTTCTCCGGGTCGGCGATGTGGATCGACGAGCTCGCCAAGTACCGGTACGCCGAAGAGATTTGGGACGGGGTCGGCTACACGCTCCGGGAGGGGGAGGAGCAGCAGCTCCTTATTACGACCACGCCCCGCCCGACGGAGACGATTCAGTCGCTCGTGGAAGACGAGTCGGTGGGGGTCATTCAGGGCACCAGCCTCGAGAACAAAGCCAACCTTGGCGGCCGGATGCTGCGCAAGATCAAGAAGGTGCAGGGCACCCGCCTCGGCCGGCAGGAGGTCCAGGCCGAGATCATCGACGCGCACCCTGGGGCCCTGTGGTCGCATGAAGACTTTCGGCGGGTGGAGCAGGCCCCAGACCTACAGCGCATCATCGTGGGCGTGGACCCGTCCGGCGGAAGCGATGAGATCGGAATCGTGGCGGCCGGCGTGGCCAATGACGGCCGCGGGTACGTCCTTTCAGACGACTCGCTGGAGGGGAGCCCCAACGCCTGGGCCACGCAGGTGAAGCGGGCCTACGAGCGGCATGAGGCGGACATGATCGTCGCAGAGCGCAACTTCGGCGGGGACATGGTCGAGAGCAACATCCGCTCTGTCGATCAATCCCTGCCAGTCGACACGATTACCGCGAGCCGCGGAAAGCAACGGCGTGCCAGCCCGGTCCAGAACCTCTACGAGCAGGGCCGAGTCCTGCACGTTGGCACGCTTCCGGGCCTCGAAGACGAGATGACGCAGTGGGACCCGGAGGCGTCCGACTGGAGCCCGAATCGGTTGGATGCGGCCGTGTGGGCGCTGACTAGATTGATGCTTTCGGACCCGTCCCCACTAAACGCTGATCATGTCATCGGCCTCAACTGACTTTAGGCACTAACTTATGGGCTACACCGACGCGACCAACGTCCACTACGACGACGCCATCGATGACTGGACGCTCATCCACCGGATGCACTCCGGGGAGGGCGCCTGGAAGGAGCTGATGCGCGGCACCTATGAGGCGTCCCGTGCCTTTGAGAAGCGGAAGAAGCTTGCCGACTGGCGACCGTACACGCGGGACCTGATCAGTCGCCTAACCGGGGAGCTCTTCAGCCATCAGGGCGAGGTGAGCCGCGACACGGCCGCCTCTGAGGAATACCTTGCGTCCGTCGGCCCAGAGGGAGAGTCGTATCAGGTGCAGCTCATCGCGTTTGTGGAGGCGCTCGTGGCGTATCACGAGACGTGGCTCGTCATGGACCCGGCGCAGGGCCTTCGAGTCTTGGAGCCGTTTCGGGTGCCCCGGTGGACGCCAGAGGCCGTGACAGTGAAGGGCGTGCGGGTGCCGCCTTCGGCACCGGACGTAAGCCAAAAGCGCCAGGAAGCCTGGACGGTGTACTTTGCCGACCACTACGAGACCTACGTGCAGGTTCAAGACGACAGTAAGGAAATCAAAGAGCGACTGGTTGACGAGGGCCGCTACGCGGAAGACTTTGCGTTTTCCAGCGGGCCACCGGCGGCGCGAGTCACGCTCCCATGGACGGTGCGGTTCGGCCTGGCGGTGGCGGAGGCTCACCGGTCCCTCTACCGGTTGGAGAGCAAGTACGACGCGGCTCTGACAAACAGTCTCGGGGGGCTTCTCCAGATTGCCACAGGCGGCGACGATACGATCAAGAATCAAATTGAGAAGGCGCTGAAGAAGGGCAGTATCGCGGTGCCCTACGACACCGAATACGGCGAGCACAAGCCCGTCAACATCGGCGTTGAGGGACTGCCGCACGGCAAGGAGCAGCTGCAGCGCAAGCGCGAAGAGCTCTACCGCACGGCCTACCAATCGCTTGACCAGGCAGCCACGCAGATGAGCGCGACGGAGGCTCGGCAGCGGGGCCGATCCGGACCGGCCGCGGCCCTGTCGGTGTTGGCTGAGACCGTCCAGTCCGCGGAGGAGTCCATCCTCCCGGTCATTGCGGAGGCAGAGGACCGGCGCAACGCGACACGGGAGACGACGGCAAAGGTAAGCTGGCCCGCCGACTTTGCCGACGAGTTCGACTCAGCCGACGAGCAGTTGGCCCAGGACATCTTCGGAAGCCTTCGGCTGCCAGTACCCACAGAGACAGCCACGGATGTTGTGATGGCCCGCCTCGAAAGCGCCGGGCACGACCCAGACCGGGAGGCGGTCCAGAGCGAGGTAGAGAGCAAAATGGGGCAGCAGGCCCGCAACCGGTCCGCCAGTGGCTTTGGAATCGGTGACGGACAGTAATGCCCGACGAGCTCAACCAGCTATACAATGAGCCTTTGCAGGAAGCCTTTCGGCGCAACCTCCGTGGAGAGGACGGGGCCAAGGCGGCGCTGTTTGATGGGCTCCAAAAGGATTTTGCAGAGCTTCTGGCGTTTGTGTCTGCAGCTGGCAGCCCGGCGGAGGCCAATCAGCGCCTCAACGAAGGCCTCGTGGAGCTAGAACAGGCTACTGTTGAGCGCATCGAATCTGCCAAAGACAGCGGCCGCCAGGCCATCACAGAGGGCCATTCCGAGGGATATGCCGCGGCAGCCGCGGCGGCGGGCGTTCCGGTGCCGGACTGGTCGCCCTCCGCGGCGGGGACGTCGGCGTTTGAGAAGGCACCCTTCGCAGGAGCTGGGGGCAGTGGCGGTGGCGCCTCAACGACGGCCGACTTTGTCGCTGGGGCCTTTGACGAAGAGGTCGGCTACTTCAAGCAAGACCTGAAGTTCATCCGGAAGTACGTCGACGAAGACGAGTACGCGAAGGCCGTCGCTCAGGTGCTCGCCCGGGGCAACGAGGACGTAAAGCGGCGCCTCTTGCGGCGGGGCATCGACCTTGACGACATTGACACCGACGCGCTACAGGAGCAGGCCGCCCGCGTTTTTCAGAACACGAAGACGATGGGGAGCCCCGACATCCGAGGCATCCTGAAGGATTTGGAGCCGGAGGAGGTGGCCGCCCGGCAACCCCAGCTTTGGCAGCGCATCCAGACGAACGGGACGGACCAGCTGTCCCGCGTGATGGACGAGGTTGCAAAGGATCTAGCCGTCGATAGCCCAGCCATCACGGCGGTTACGTGGACGCTCTCCACGCGCCACGGCAGCCTTGACAGCAGCCCAGACGAGTGCGATACGCTCGCTGGGGCCGACCCCTACGGGCTAGGCCCGGGCGCGTACCCGCCAGAGAAAACGCCCTCCCACCCGCACCCGTCGTGCGAGTGCCGCATCACTGCACAGACACGCCCGCCGGAGCAGTGGGGCCAGCCGAGCCCCGATCCGCCGCAGGACTACCAGCTGACCGACCAGGCCATCCGTCAGCAGCTTGAAGCGACACGGGCCCGGATGGGCGATGCAGGGCGCACCATCACCGACACACACGTTCAGAGGGTCCGGGAGCGCGTGTACGCGGTGCTGGATGAGGTCGACGCGTCCCCTCGTGGCTAGTGCTGTATCACTGACACCAGACCGTTCTCAAAATACACGTAGATCCGCTTGTATGAAGTCCCTGCCATACTACCGGGCGTATCATAGACCCACTGTTCCTGCATCATGCCGGCTACCCGCGTGCGGTTGATTTCAACGGGGCGACCAGCAATGTTCACGACCTCTTCCTGGTTCATCCCCTCCATGATCTTATAGGCCTGGTCTTGGGACATCATGCCCATCCCGCCGGAGCAGGCAGTGAGGCTGGTGATGAGAGCAAAAACAGCGGCGATACGAAGGGCAGTACGCATGGAGATAGGGGGCATTTTGTAGGCTGCTAGCGCACTATACCACGCACCAGAACCGACAGTTGTTACACGATGCCTGATACCATTCCCGTTCCTCTTGAGCCTGCCCCTGCGGCGCGAAACACTACTTACGCGCTGTGCGTGTGTACGAGTAACGCTTCTGGCAGCGGTCAACCGCCAGCGTACACGGCCCGACACGCCGGACTTATTGCCCTCTGAACAACTGCCCAGTGCCCCATGCCGATCGTCGACATCCCTGACGACGAGTACGATGAAGATGCACTCCCCGACAGCGCAGAGGTGAAGGATGACCTACTGACGCAAGATGAAGTCGACGGGATCGTTCAGAAGCGCCTCCAACGGCAAGAGTCCCGGCTGAAAAACCAGCTAGTCGAGGACGAGCAGTTCTGGCAAGAGATGGCCCAACAGCGAGGCGTTGAGCTCCGCGAGGATGGCCTGCCGAAAGGCACGGCCACCGACGAAGAGATTCAAGAGCTTCGCCGCAAGGCCTCGAAAGCCGAGAGCCTCCAGAGCGAGCTCGAAGAGAAACAGGAGACGATCCAGTCGACGCGGCAAAAGCGCCTGCGTCAGGACCTTCGGGACAAGGCGCCGACCCCGGCTAACGAGACCGCCCGAGACACTTTCCTCTCGGAAGCGGAGCGTCGGATGACCTACGACGATGAATACGGGTGGGTCAAAACCGACGAGGACGGAGAGATCGTCTATGAGGCCGGCGAACCGGTCGGCCCCGATGGTGTGGTGGGCGAGCTCGAAGACTCGCACGAGTTTCTCTTCGAGTCGACTTCCGTCAAGGGCGGCTCGGATGTCGAGCCTGGCGGGTCCCCGTCTGGCACCATGAGCCAGGAAGAGTACCACCGAGAGGTGAAGAAGGCCCGCCAGCAGAATGACCCCGATCGGATGAATGAGCTGAAGCAGATGGAGGCAGAGGGCAAGATCGCAACGGAAGAGTAGCCTTCCGGCCCTCACCTTGAGGATCAGTGATGTGGGTGGCCTGGAAGGGCCGCCCATTCATATTTTAGCACCAATCACGCGACGCTATGCCGACGTTTGACGCAGTACGCTATTCCGAAGAGTTCCTGATGAACCTCGACCGGCGCACGGTCGCTCGGGAAATCACGAACCAAAACTACAGCCCGATTACGAACGCCCGTGCGGTCAAGGTCTTCCAGGCCAACGACCTTTCGGCCCCGGAGAAGAACGCCGACAACTCGGTGAACATTCAGAACCCGAGCGGCGGGGAGACAACCATGACGCTCGACGAAGAGCGGGACCTGACGGTCGGCATCCCATCGGTGGAGGAGTTTCAGAGCTCCGTCGACATGCAGTCGAAGTTCCAGGAGCGCCAAACCCAGGCCGGAGAGGAGGACCTTGACGACTTCATCCTCGGGAAGCACACCCAGGCGGGCATTGACCTGTCGACCACCGCCACCACGCCAGACGGCTTCGGCGACAAGGTGCGCGACGCGAAGGTGGCGCTGTCGGAGAACGACGTACCCCGATCCCAGCGGTTCATGGTGCTTACGCCGCACTATGCCGATCTGGTGGCCGAGGACGCTGGCGACCGCATTGAGCGCAACACCGAGATCGAGGTTGACGGCTACATCGGCCGCTACCAGGGCTTTGACCTGTTCGAGTCGACGGGCATCGTGGAGGCAGGCTCCAAGCAGCACCTCCTGTTTGGGCACCGGGCGGCGATCACGCTGGCGGTGCAGCTGAACAACACGGCCCTGATCGGCGACTCCGAGCAGGCTCAGTTCCACGGGGACATCCTCAAGGCCCTCATGGTGTACGGCGGGCAGACCTTCCTGCCCTCCGCGCTCGGGGACCTGGAGGCCGACATCCCTAGCTAACATAAAGGGCCACTCATGGCTGAGATTCTGACAACTACATCACAGGAGGAGCTCCTGTCCGGTGAGACCCTGACGCGGGACGACCTACCGCGCCGGGTGGAGCGGGCCGAGGCTCGTGTAGTGGGGCGGTATCGAGAGAAGTCGGCCCTTCGGGAGGGCCCGCTCTACTTCACGGAGCCCCTTGGGTCAGAGACGAGCCCGGGCGTCGTGCAGCTCCGGGGCTGGGCTGAGGCGGACGACGGCACGCCCGACACGAACACGATGCCGGATGGGCTTGTGCGCCGGCTCCGGCTCGTGATCGCCGATGTGGTTGAGCATGAGCTGACCTACGACGAGACGGAGGCGCTGGACTCCGAGTCGGTCGGGTCGAAGAGCGTCAGCTTTAAGGACCTAGACGACATGCCGACGCGCCTCTTTCAGCCGCTTGACAAGTACGACACGCGGGCCCCGCTCGGGGGCTTTTGGTGATGCGCTCCTCCCGTTTTCGGAACGACCACATCACCGTCACCCACTCAGAAGGGTTTCGTGGCCCAGACGGGTACTCTGAGTCGAAGACAAAGACGGTGCTGGACTCTGGTGGCGATGCCCAACAGCTCGCTACCGAGTACGTGGAGCAGTCGGCCCATTTTGAGATCGGCGACATTCGGTTTTTCGCCGCGGAGCCCGTGGCGGACGTGACGCCCGGAGACGGTGCGACAGTTGACACGGCGGACGGCCGGACCATCAAGGGCACGGTGGAGGTGGTCGAGCACGACGACGACAGCCTGCTCATCAGCCTGGATTCGTGATGGCCGACGTCGAAATGGTATCAAATGGCGACGAGGTGGCTGAGTGGCTGGACGATCAGGTGGACGATTTTGCCGACACGCGGGCTGGGATGATCAAGCAGGCGACTGACGACGCTTACGAGAAGGCGCTTGATGAGGTGCCGGTTGACACGGGTGCCCTGAAGGAGAGCCTGACGAAGCGGTACGCTGGGAATGAGGGCGAAATCTACTCGGAGCTTGAGTACGCGCCCCACGTCGGCCTCGGCACGATCTACATGGACCAGCAAGACTACCTCTGGGGGCCAGCGCGGAAGGCCCTCAAGAAAGCGCTCAAGGACTTTGCCAAAGACGACTGACCAATGAGGCCCCGCCCCGCACTTCGGGCAGAGCTTTACAGCGTGCTTTCAAGCGCGCTGGACGTGCCGGTTGTGGTGCAGCGGCAGCCCAAAGACGCGGGCGCCCCCTTGGTCATGATCGAGCCGCCCCCGACCGAAAGCCGGGGCGACATCAAGCAGGACACAGGGCACTCCATTGCCCAGACGATCCGCATCCATACGCGCTACCCGAAGGGCAAGGCCGACGTCGGGAGGCGTGATGAGATCGCGGCGGAAGTGGTGAATGCCCTGAACGCCGCAACCCTTGACCCAGAGGATCACCGCATTGTCCACTGGCCGGAGGAGCCCGACGACGACACGCCCCAAAGCTACGAGCCCGGCGGCCAAGAGGCAAAGGACCTGCTTCTTACCTACAACATTGACACTCAAATCAAAGCGGCCATTTAGGCCCCTACTGCCATGCCTGATGAACTCTCTGGGAGCAACATTCTGGTCGGTGCCGCCGGGACGGCGATGCCGGCCCAGACAACCGCCACACTCACGACTGAGCCGGAGCTGGTGGAGACGATTGTCAAAAACGCCAACGCCCCGATCAAGCGGTCCGGCGACCTCCAGTGGAATATCTCCGCGGAAGGGAAGCTCCGAGACGACGCGGGCAAGGCGGGGCTCTCCAACGGGGAGGTGGCGCTGAAGGCGGACCTACACCTCAACGACGACGGGACCGAGACGACGGAGATTATCCCTGGCCTCCAGTCTGTCACGCTGTCGCTGGATCAGGAGCTGGAGCAGGTCCCTCCGGGCATTGACCAGCCGACGGGGTGGCGCTTTTTCTCCCCACAAGAGCTGGACTGGACGCTTGAGATGGAGGGGCACTACTACGACCCCGAGTCCAACGATGTCTACAACGCGCTCTATCAGAAGCCCCGAAACGGAGAGGTCATTGCGGGCACGCTTGAAGTATTCGGGCTCACGTTCAACGGCGACCTGGCAGTCGACTCGATTGAGCGGGAAGCCGATACCGATGGGCCGGGGATGGTAAGCTTCAGCTTTGGCGGGAGCGACCTGCTCACTAAGAGCGGCTCCTCAGAAGGGCCGATCTCGGAGCTGCTCACTAGCTACTTTGACCAGCAGACCGTGCCGAGCTTCTTCCGGCCGATGCAAAACGGAAGCCCCCAGACCGGAACCACCTCGTGGGAGGGAGATGCTTGGCTGTCCACGGCCGAGATGACGCTGGAACGGGACGCCTACCCCAACTTCAGTTATGAAGTGCAGGGAGACGGCGCCCTCAACCGCGTCACGCAGTAACAATCGCATCCTTTCCTGAAAGCGACACTGACATGGGCTACTTTTACGATGATCCGCACGAGAACCCAGATGTGGTGAAACTTGACATCGCTGGGAAGGAGGTGCCTTGGCTTGTGACCAAGTCGGCGATTGATGAGGGGAAAGAGCGCGGGATTGACTTCGACGAGCTCGGAGCCATGGACGAAGAGATGACCGGCTCGGAGGCCTTGGAGCACATCATCGACATGCTGATGTTGGGGAGGTTTGAGTTCATGGAGGCCGGCCACGAGCGCCCGAACCGAGAAGACTTCGAGCGGGCCGTGTCGCCGAACGCGATCCCCCGCATTCTCGGGCAGATCAATGCGGCCTTCGCCGAGGCGGCCGACGAGTCGATCCCCGAAGAAGTAAAAAAACTGATGGAGGCGGCACAGTCTTCAGCGTCGACCCCACCGAGTGGGAGCGGCACTGCTACCGACACGGACTGAGCCGCCCGGAGATTGAGCACATGGGCCTCCGGGAGTACATCCTCCGCCGGCAGGCCCACACGCGGGAGCAGATGGACACCATCCGGCTCCAGACGCTGCCGGTACTGAACGCCTGGGCCGAGGACCCGATCACGATGGAGGATTTCTTGGGCCACTCGGCTCACGAAATGAGCGGGAGCGAGGCCGACGCCGTGAAGGCCCTTCGCTACGACATTGAGCAGAATACCGACCGGGACATCGACTGGACGCATGTAGACCAACAGCTCGCAGAGGCCGATGCCTGAAAAGACATTTGCCGTCAACTTTGAAACCAGCGGCTTCAAAAAGGCCGCCTCCCAGATGGAGGACGTCGGGGACGAGGCTGACGAAACGGGCTCCTCTGTAGCTGATGCTGGGGAGATCGCCAAGAAAGGCCTTGCTGCCATGACTGCGGCAATTACAGGTGCAGCGGCAGGCCTCGGAGCGCTCATCTCCAAGTCCCAGGAGTACGCCCGCCAGGTCGACAACGCCGCGGAGCAATCTGGGATTGCGGCTGAGCGCATCCAAGAGATTGCGTTCGCCGCGAAGCAGACGTCTGGCGCCGAGTTTGATTCGGTTCGGGACGGGCTGAAGGAGCTGGCCATCCGGTCGGCCGAAGCTGCTGAGGGGACCGGAGAGGCGGCCGATGCTTTTGAGCGGCTCGGGATTAGCCAGCAGTTTCTTCAGCAGTCGACCACCGCTGAGGTGTTCCGGCGCGTCCGGCAGGAGCTACAAGGGGCGTCTGCGCAGATGCGAAGCTTCGCGGCCGACACCATCTTCGGCGGGGAGGCGGGGCAGCGCCTGGTCGAGACGCTGGGCCTCTCAAACCAGGAGTTCCAGCGGCTTGCCGACCAGGCCCGAGAGTCAGGGGCTGTCCTTTCAGGGGAGCAGGTGCAGGCCCTTGAAAAAAGCCGCCAGGCCTGGTCCCGCCTCACCTCGCAGGTGTTTGGGTTTGGGCGGCAGATCGCGGCCCGATTGGCGCCAATTGTGACGGGCACGGTCATCCCCGCACTGCGGTCGATGGCACAGAGCGTCCGAAATACCGTCCGCACGGTCACGACCATGTCGGACACCACGAAGGGCACGATCGCCGTCGTGGCGGGCCTCACGGCCGCTGTTGGGAGCGCCGCTGCGATTTGGGCCACGTGGCCGGCCATCATCGCCGGTGTCACAGCGGCCTTCTCTGCGCTCACGACAGCCGCAACCACGGCCTACGCGGCGATCACCTCCCCCGTGACGGGCGTCGTCGCGGCCATCGCCGCGGTCGCTGGGGTCGTGGGTCTCATCTATGACAATTGGGGCGGCCTGGTTGACTTCTTCAAAATCACGTTTGATGCAGTCATTGGCGCCGCCGATGCATTTGGGGCAGTCCTCTACCAGACGTTTGCCACGACCTGGACGGAGGTAAAGAGCCTATTCCTGAGCTCAATCGACGGGCTCATTCAGATCGTGAACGAAGGGCTTCGGTCAATTGGTGCGGGCGGGCAGACGATCGACGCCACGTTCGGCATGTCGGAGCAGAGGCTACAGGCCCAGCGGCAACGGCTTTCTCAGGCAGTGGCTGACTTTCGAAGTGCAGGGCAGCAGGCGGCAAACACCTTCTCAGCGGAGATCGGCGATGGCTGGGCAGCGGTCAAGCAGAGCACCTCTCAGGCCGCAGGCTTCGTGCAAAGCCAGATCCAGTCGGTTGGCGCGTCGTTGTCCTTTGGGGGCGGAGGCGGGATGTTTGGTGGTGGCTCTTTTGGCGAGGGCGGCGCCAACGGGTCCTTCCTCGGTAGCGGTGGGGGTGAGGAAGGCGGAAGTGGGGGGCAGGGGGTTATGTTTGACCAGCTCATAAGCACGGCTGACCGGCTGATCCGGAAGCAGAAGCAAACGCGTGAGCAGCTTTCTCGCACGAGGCAGGCGGCGAAGACATTCTCCAACACATTCAGCCGCGGGGTCGGGCGGTCGATCGGGCAGCTCGTGACGTTTCAAAGCCAGGTGTCTTCCCTGTCTGGGCTTTTCCGGCGAGTGGGGCAGACGATACAGCAGGCGCTCAGTCAGGTCATCAGCAAGCTTATATCAGCCAAGCTACAAGCGATTGCACTGAAGGCGCTGACGAGTTTTGGCGGTGGGGGCGCTCCTGTTCCGACAGCCGTGGGGCAGGTTGGCGCTGGCATCTCCAGCGCCGCCTCAGGCGGCATCCTCCAGTCTGATGGGTTGGTCATGGCCCACGCTGGCGAGGCGATCGTGCCAGCGGACATTACCAGCCAGCTCACGGCTGGGGACATTGGGGGCAGTGGCGGCACGGTTCAAGGCGGCCGCCCGAGCGTGCAGGGCGGGGCCATCACAATTCCGCTCCAGATGATCAGTCAGGGCAAGGCCAAAGGAGACGCGCTACGCTCACAAACCGGACGCAACGTGTAGATGCCGATCTCTTCGTTTACCGCCAGGGGCAAGGCTGCAGACGGGCGCTCTTACCGCGTCGAGTGGAATGGAGGCGGGACGGAGGTACAGCCGATTATGCCGTTCTTACTGATTGGGGGCGGAGAAGACGAAGACGTCGGGCTTGACCCGATCTGGCCGCGGTCTCTTCGGCTGTTTCTGAAGGACGTAGACCTAGAGCCCCTCTTTGGGCTTGGCGAGCAGGCTGTGCCAGTGGAGGCCTATGAGCTCTCTGGCGGGAGCGACACCCTCGCCTACAAGGGCTTCATGGCGACCAATTTCTATTCCGATGTCCCGTGGTCGCAGAACGACACCGTTGAGATCCGCGCCCTTGACGGCTTGGGGACGCTCAAAAACAGTACGCTTGATGAGCTGCCGTTTGCCGGAAATGACTACGTGCCCCTCACGGAGGCGATCGCCCGCATCTTAGGCAACTTGTACGGCCTTGAAGTTGAGTTTGGAGCCCACTGGTACCCAGATGCTGGCGGCGTGCTTGCCTCAAGCGACTGCCCGCTTGCTCAGGTCGGCTTCGATCCTGACAACTACCGCCAGGATCGCCCAGAGGGCTCTTGGTGGAGCCAGCTGGAGGTGCTGAAAGACCTCTGCAAAGAGCAGGGGCTGATCATCAAGCAGGTCGAGCGGCCCGGTGGCGCCCGATGGCTCGTCGCGCAACGGGATGCCTATGAGTCCGATGGCAGCCTCAAGGTCTGGCGTTACGACGCGGCTGGGGCAGAGCTGTCCGGCCAGCCAGTCACACTAGACCGAAAAAAGACGCTTGCCTACGACGGGGCGGACTTCGTTGATGAGGGAGGGCGAGACTTCGTCCGGCGACGCAAAAGCGTTACTGTCACTCACGACCACATGCCGATCGATAACCTGATCGGTAATCCGGGCTTTGAAAACGGAGGGCAGGAGTGGTCGGACATCAGCGCGCACCCGCGCATCGCGGCCAAAGTGGAGGACATCACCAACCTAAACATCTGGCCAGGGCCGCAGGCCTCCAGCGAGGATTCGAAAGCTCTGTTCAGTAATACGAACACGATAGACCAAACGACCACCCTTGTCCCGGTAGCGAAGCAAAGCCTAGGGCGGATTAACGAGCCTCCGCCCAACACCGCTCTACGGCTCTCTGCGGAGCTCGGCGGCTTTGACTTTACCGTTCACGCAGACGTGAAGCTTCAGGTTGGGAGCTATTGGCTCACCCGCTTTACGACCACGATCAACGACACCACGCTACCGGGAGAAACGAAGATCGCCGTCGACCCACTTGACCGCCCGATCCCAGCGGGCACGAGTGTCCCGATCATCAACCCAGACAAGGTGGACGGTGACATTGTGACGCCGTCAGGAGAATTCACGGTCACGGAGCGGTCCCCGAAAGGGGCGGACCGCTTAGTCGGTGAGGCGAGCGTCAAGGTCCCAGAGGCGGGGTGGCAGATTTGGCACGTCGGCTTCGGGGCCACAGAGACATCGGTAAACCTCTTGCCGTTCAATCCGACTTACAACCTTGACAATTACAGCGCAAGTGACGGGTTTTATTTTGAGTCCGAAGTCGTCGCCTCTCTGGTGCAATCCAATGGGGACCCCATAAGCGGAGGGGCAGAGCTGACGCTCCTGCAATGGACGGACACGAGCGACCGCATCCACTTCTGGAATAACTTTCAAGCAGCTGTTGTCGCTGGCGGCCAGCCGCTTGAGAGCACACTCACACGCGCCTTTGTCCCAGAGTTTGGGGAGGCGGAAGCTCAAACTGTGCGCACCTCGTCTGGCCCCACAAGCGAAAACCTCGCCCGCCTGCGAGGCATTGACCCAAACGGGGACAGTTTTGCCCCGACCGAGTGGGGCGTCGGCCCTGGGCATGGCAGCGCACTCTCGCTGGCGGAGCTCAAGGCGCAGCAGCGGGAACGCTACTTCAGTACCAACCTAAAGACGCTGACGCTCCGCAGCTGGCGAGACGCAGAGTACCTCGTCGGTGACGAGCTCGTCGAGTTGGATGGGGGTCTGTACACCATCCACAGCATCACATACGACGCCCAAGAGGGCGGCGCAGAGGTCACGCTCATTGAGTGGGCGGACCAAGGGACATCTGACATTACAATCCAGACCGTCCTTGAGCAGTCCGGGAGCGGGCCAGCCGGAGGCGGCGGCGCCCCGGCCGTTGGCGGCGGAGGCGGCGTCACTACGTGGGACGGCCTTGGCGGCACCTTGTCGGGCGACGTGCCCTTTGAGACCGTGGACCAGAATGGCGATCCCGTCAGCCGCGGCGCGGCGTTCTCAGGCGACCTAGACAGCGGCCCCACGATCTGCTGGGACCGGGACCCTACAGGCAGCAGCGCCACAGATAGGTACGCCCTGCGCGTCAGAGACGAGGCCAACGGCCAGACGCTCCTTACGCTTGACGAGGACGGCAATCTCGTGGCGGCGGGCGACGTCAGCGCCTTTGGCTCCTCCTCTGGGGGCAGTGGGGGCGGTAGTTCGGAGTTCCAGGCAGGCCGCAGCCTGACGCTGGATACAGGCACCGACCCGTCCACCCTGAATGTCAACCTCGTCGGCGGGACGAACGTGAACGTGTCCACCGACGGCAGTGATGAGTATGTGATCGACGTGCCCGACGCGGGGGCGGTGGACAGTGTTTTTGGTCGGACTGGTGCGGTTACGCCCCAGAGCGGGGACTACACGCACGATCAGATTGGCGGCATCAGCAGCGACGACCACCACGCCAAGACGACCTCGGCGGCCGATCTCACCGATGTATCGCCGGACTCCACGTCCGACGCCCATCACAGCAAGACGACCTCGGCGAGCGAGCTTACGGATGTGTCTGCCGACAACGTATCGGATGCCCACCACACCCGCCCGTCCGCAGGCGATGGCCTAAGCGAATCTGCAAATACCTTCACGGTCAACGAGTCGCAGGTGGACCACGACGCCCTTAGCGGCTTCGTAGGTGATGAACATGTTGATCACAGCGGCGTATCCATCAATGCCGGCACCGCGCTGTCTGGTGGAGGGGACCTCACGAGCAGCCGCACCCTGGACGTCACAGGGCCGCTCACGGGCATTTCGTTCAAGACCGCCGGAGACGACCTGGAGTGGCAGGCTGACGCGAACAACGACTTGATCTTGCAGAACACCACCGATGGGCAGAAGCTCTTGACCATTGACCAAGACACAGGCGATTTGATCGCAGAAGGCGACGTATCCGCCTTCGGCTCGTCTAGTGGCAGTGGGGGAGGCGGCACCACCTTTACCTCAACGGAGGTATCCAACCTGCGCAGCGGTGCGCTTGACGACGGCTCTACGCCCTGGACCTCCAACAATTTCTACGACGACAGCGATGCGCGGGGCGCGATCAACGCCGACCCCGACCACGGAAGCACGGCGCAGCACGACTACTTCACCGACGCCGATGCGGTGGGTGCGGTCAATGATGAGACGAGCCTAAGCGTGGACATCACGGGTGATGCTGACACCGTAGATGGATACCACGGCTCCGACCTTGCGGCGCTTTCGGAGAATGAGACGGTGACGGGGAATTGGGATTTCCAAAATAGTATCATATTAAATTCAGATGGGACAGGAAGAATACTTTGGGATACTGATAAAGATGGGTCACCTCTTTATATTCAAAGAGAGCTTTCATCATCAGAAACGGCGATGACCATTGAAGGGCAGCAGGTCTTTGTGGGGGATGCAGCAAGCCCCTCCTACACCCTTGACGTGGCGGGCCAAGTCCGCGGCCAAGACGGCCTGCGCGTGACGACCGTGAGCGGGGACTACGAGATCCAGGGCGACGGCAACGGCAACTTGGAGATCCTGACGCCTGCGGGGAACCGACAGGTCATGTTCAACAACGGCGACCTCATCGCAGAAGGCGACGTGTCCGCCTTCGGCTCGTCTAGTGGCAGTGGGGGAGGCGGCACCACCTTTACCTCAACGGAGGTATCCAACCTGCGCAGCGGTGCGCTTGACGACGGCTCTACGCCCTGGACCTCCAACAATTTCTACGACGACAGCGATGCGCGGGGCGCGATCAACGCCGACCCCGACCACGGAAGCACGGCGCAGCACGACTACTTCACCGACGCCGATGCGGTGGGTGCGGTGGAGAGTGCTGTCTTATCCAATTTGCAGTTTGGAAAGGGGGAAGCTGATGATGGAAGTGGCACGAAATTGATAGATACTGGCAATAACACAGATGGGGCCGGGCGAATGTATATGGCCCCACAAACAGATGCAAGTGAAGACTATAGTTCTGAGTTTGGGTACGATTGGGATACGGGGCAGTGGTATGTTGATACGACACTCGATGCAAGCATTTCAGGCGATGCAGACACACTGGATGGCTACCACGGCTCCGACCTTGCGGCGCTTTCGGAGAATGAGACGGTGACGGGGAATTGGGATTTCCAAAATAGTATCATATTAAATTCAGATGGGACAGGAAGAATACTTTGGGATACTGATAAAGATGGGTCACCTCTTTATATTCAAAGAGAGCTTTCATCATCAGAAACGGCGATGACCATTGAAGGGCAGCAGGTCTTTGTGGGGGATGCAGCAAGCCCCTCCTACACCCTTGACGTGGCGGGCCAAGTCCGCGGCCAAGACGGCCTGCGCGTGACGACCGTGAGCGGGGACTACGAGATCCAGGGCGACGGCAACGG
>Ga0209965_1000080_pt1 | contig 31615 bp, 33 predicted proteins | sample SalPon2_B_H2O_MG_FD_185707 | JGI IMG/M metagenome (GOLD analysis project Ga0209965, IMG submission 185707) | Salt pond water microbial communities from South San Francisco under conditions of wetland restoration - Salt Pond MetaG R2_B_H2O_MG... | ecosystem: Environmental > Aquatic > Non-marine...
GCGGGCCCAGCGCGTCGGCCGCGGTGTCGGCGGCCGCGAGGCCGACCGCTTCGAGCCGGTCCGCCATCTCCACGCGCACCGCGTCGCCCGCGTCGGCCGCCTCGCTGACGGCGTCGATCTCGGTGATAACCGTCTGAACCGCCTGCTGGTACGTCTCGACGGCCGACGGGTACTCGCTCGCGAACCACACCACGTCGTCGACGACGTTCCGGGTCGCGGTTGCGAGCGCCTCGTTCGGCACTCGGTCGGCGTCGCCGTCGTCGACGGTCTCGCCGGGGTCGTCGTCGCTTCCCTCGCCGCCGTCTCCCCCGTCGTCGACGGCCGGCGGGTCCGGCGCGGCCGCGTCGGGATACTCGACGCCTTGGACGCCGAGACACCCCGACAGTCCGGTGACTGCGGCGGCGCCGACGCCCAACAGTCCCCGTCGCGTCCGTTGCATGAGATACTCTCCCGCCGGAGAGAACTTAAATGTACCATCCCTGACGCTCGGCTCGCGACCGGACACCGCACCACGACGCTGGGGTCGGGCGGGGCGTCCGCCGAACGCGTCGCTTTTGAGGCGCGCGCACCGAGTGACTCGCATGTCAGCACCCTCACGCAGCGACGTCCCTCCCACGTCGATCGGTATCGACCTCCGCGAGGAGGGCGTCGTCGTCGAGTACCTCGACGGGCGAACCACGCTCTACCGCGGGGTCCCGGACGCGGCCGAGGGGTCGGTGACGGCCGGCCCCGGTAAGGAGACCCACGTTCTCGTCACCGACCCGACCGAGACGGAGGGCGTGATGACGTACGTCAACGACTACAACACCGACGACGAGATTCTCGAAGACTCCGGCGTCGGCCGCGTCATGGTCGACGACGGCGAGCGCGACGAGGTGTTCCCCGGCGTGATCGTCGGCCGCGAGGGACAGCGCAACGAAGTGATAGCCGACCCCGAAATCGCCGGCGGCCGCGTGTTCGTCTTCGTCGAAGACGGGTGGACGGAACGGAGCTACGAGATCGTCGAGGCGCCCGAGGACGGCCTCGACGCGTATCGCTGACCGCGGCGCGAGCGGCGCGAGAGGCCCACCGGCTGAAAACGACCGACAGAGGAAAGGCCGGTCGGCGCCGATCGCCGGTATGAGCGACGAGGCGGACGCCGACGGCGAGGTGCTGCGCGCGAGCGATATCGGGGGCGAGGGGCCGCCGATCGAGGAGAAACCGTACAAGATCGTCTTCGAGGCCAACAAGTGCTTCGGGGCGGGTAAATGCGCCGAGGTCGGCGACAACTGGGAGATGGACATCCAGAGCGGCATGGCGAAGCCGCGATCCTACTACATCGGCGAAGAGGAACTGGAAGAGAACGTCCGCGCCGCCGAGGTGTGCCCCGCGAAGAAGGAGCGCGGCGTCATTCACGTCGTCGACCGCCGGACCGACAAGGAGATCGCCCCGGACCCGCACGGCGACGGGACGCTCTCGGTGGACTGGTAGGTGAGACCGGTCCGCGCGAGCGCGGGCCGACCGCGGTGCGCGGCACCGACATTCGAAAGGGGTTTGACCCCGCCGCGGGTATCCGGATTCGAGCGGGGGTGGCTGAGCCTGGCCAAAAGCGGCGGACTTAAGATCCGCTCCTGTAGAGGTTCGAGGGTTCGAATCCCTTCCCCCGCATTGCTGCTGCGAGCACTTCGCGAGCAGCAGCGATCGGACGAGAGGGGATTCGAAGCAGGGAGGTCGCGCGCAGCGAAGCGAGCACGTCCGACCGTGGTTCGAATCCCTTCCCCCGCACTCCTGCGGCGAGCACTTCTCGAGCCGCAGGCGTCTGATTAGGAACGGGTTCGAACCCGGAAAGTCGCAGCCCGGACCGTCTTTCGTTGGTTCGAATCCCTTCCCCCGCATATCGCGGCGCTCACACTTCATGAGCGCCGCGGATCGAGTAGATTTGTCAGTTTATAAAGGAGAAAAATCATATGTCGATTTGCCAAGCGTCCACGGTGTGATCAATTACAACCTGTCGCTTCGAGCGCGAGCCGCGTTAGCGGTCTGGGGGCTCGGAGTCATCGTCGTCGTCCGTGCTGCGTTCGAGGTGTTGGCAGTCTCGAGTACGGAGTTCGCCGTGTTCACAGCCGCCGTCGTCATCGGATCGTTTGACGGCGTGTTCATGCCGCTTTGGCGACGATACCCCCAAGAGTGGCGACGAGGCTGAGACTCGCTTTTTCGTGCGAGTTCGCCCCGAACGCGGGTTTGGAGACTCGGACAGCCGGGGCGGTTCGACGCATATTTCGCGGTCGGCGGCGACTCTCTCGTGAATGAGTCGCTACCGGACGGCTGGCCGATTCCTGTTGCTCTGTGCGGTCTGGGGGACGGCGTTCATGGCGACGGACGTCGGCCTCGCGGACCTCCCCGCGGTGCCGTTCGCCGCCGTCCGCTTCGACGTCGCCGCCGTGTTGTTGTTCGCCGCCGTGTTCGCCTCCGGGGTCGACGTCCGTCCCCGGACGCGGGACGACTACGTGTACGTGCTCGTCGGCGGCTCCCTCATCATCGGCGCGCACCACGCCTTCCTGTTCGCCGGCCAGCGACACGTCACCGGCGGCGTCGCCGCCGTCCTCTTGGGGCTCGTCCCCGTGGTGACACCCGCGCTCACGCGACTCGTCTCCACCGACGAGGAGTTCACCCTCGCCACCGCCATCGGCGTGGCGCTCGGATTCGTCGGGGTCGTCGTTATCGCCGACCCGGACCCCACGAACCTCGCGGACAGCGTCCTCGGCGTGGCGCTCGTGCTCGCGTCCGCGCTGGCGTTCGCCGTCGCCGCGGTCGTCACCCACAGCCGGTCGCCGTCGATGCCGTTTCTCTCGACCCAGGCGTGGGTGATGGCCGTCGGCGCGGTCGTCCTCCACGTCGCCGTGCTCGCGCTCCCCGGACAGTCATTTGCGGCCGCGACGTGGACGCCGTCCGCCCTCGGGGCCGTCGCGTACCTCTCCGCGGTCGCCGGCGTCGGCGGCTTCCTGCTGTACTTCACGCTCCTCGACGATCTGGGTCCCATCGAGATGAGCTTCATCGAGTACGTCATTCCCGTGTTCGCGGCGCTGGCGGGGTGGATCGTGCTCGGGCAGCAAGCGACGCCGGCGACCGTCGTCGGGTTCGCGTTCATCCTGGCGGGGTTTCTCGCCGCGAAGTGGCGGGCGCTGCGCGGAAGCTAGTCGGTCTCCGACGGCAACCGGATCACGATCCGAGTGCCGCCCAACGCGCTCTCGTCGACGACGAGGGTTCCGTCCGAGTTTCGCACGATCCAGCGAGTCAACCAGAGGCCCAGCCCGTCGCTGTGAGCGAGCGGCGTTTCTTTCTCCGCCGTCAGCACCTCCCGCTCGTATTCGGGGAGCCCTGGACCGTTGTCGGCAACGCTCACCGTGGTCTGACCGCGGGCGGACTCGCGGCTCCTCGACACGGTGATGTCCACGAGCGGGGCGTCCGCGTCGTTGTGTTCGACGGCGTTGTCCAAGACGTTGTCCAGCGCGTACGGGAACAGCGTGTGCGCCATGACGGACGCCGACTCCGGAACCGTCGTCTCGATCTCCGCGTCCGCAAACTCCCGCTGTAGCCGGTCCGCGCGTTCGCTTATCACGCGTCGTAGATCAACTGTCGTCAGTTCGCTCTCGCTTTTGTCGCGCAGCCGTTCGATGTACCGCGCGGCGTCGCTCAGTTCGACGATGTTCGAGAGCCGGTCGTCCATCACCTGGATATGTTCTGTCCCTTCGGTACCGCCCTCGGCGAGCAGATCGAGGTGCCCTTGGATTATCCCCACGTCGTTGCGGATGTTGTGTCGCAGCACCCGGTTGAGCACGGCGAGCCGCTGTTCGCGCTGTTTCTGTTCTGTGATATCACTTATCACAAACGTCGCGCCCTCGAACCCCTCGCCGCGCTCGTGAAACGGGGACGCCCAGATACGGACGTCGAGAGCCGAGCCCCCTTTGTGACGATGCAGCGTCTCGACGCCGGTGAGCTGGCTCCCTTCCCGTAACTGCGTCAAATGCGCCGCCATCTCCTCGGGGGAGTCCGCGAGCACGTCGGGATACGACCGCTGCTGGACTTCCGACTCGCTCCACCCGAATATTCGCTCGGCGCCGTCGTTCCACAGTTCGATCCGGCCGCGCGCGTCGACCGCGAGAATCGCAACGGGCGCCGCCTCGACGACGGTGGCGAACCGGTCGAGGAGCTGTTCTATCGCCGCCGTCAACACCCCGACCTCCTCTTCGGTTTCGAGGTGACGGTCGAGACCGCTCACCACTTCGGCGAAGAGGTCTTCTGCCAGCGCTTCCCTGTCGGTCTCTGAGTTGTATTGGTACGTATCTAACAGGGCCGTCTGCGCCTCCGAGTGGCCCTCCTCGGCGAGGGTTCGGAACAAGATCCCGACGAGTTGCTCGACGTGCTCAGACATTTTAGGCAGACCTAAAATAGCGTTCTATTTAACAACTTCACTTCAATTGCCTCAAAGAACAGCGCCGGTCACCTCACGGAGTAGTGCGAGGGGAAGGAACGTGACGATAATTCCGGCTCGGCGCGTTCGATACCCGACCAAACCGGTCGGGTCAGACGGTCTCTGAGCCGTGGCTCCGGTGGTCCACGGCCAGCGAGCGACCGGGGGCGACCGACGAACGGACGAGACCCCCGTGACCGTCTCGGACTCGTGTCAGAAGCGCCCGCGGCGCGAGCGAACCGACTCGCAACCCGCGGGACGGATCGCCGCGCGGATTGCACTCGGCCAAGAGCGGGCCGTCTAGAACGGCGGACTGTAGTCTTTGTACTCGTCCATGTCGTCCATCTCGTCGGTCTTCGAGGGCATCACCGCGGCGTTCGGTCCGCCGGACCGGACGACCTCGACCGACTCGAGACCGTCGACGCTGTCGGGGAGCCGGCGCTCGATGGCCTTCATCGTCATCGGGGCGATACCACAGCCCGAACAGGCGCCGCCGATCGCGACGGTGGCGGTCCCCGCCTCCTCGTCGATGTCGCGGATTTCGAAGTTGCCGCCGTGCTGTTGAATCTGGGGCACTTCGTTGCTCAGGTAACTACGCGTCTGTCGTTCGAGTCCTTCTGCGCTCATTACACCTCCACGTTAGAGTCACAGTGGCATAAATTTATGCTGTTTGGCTCACCTAAAACCAGTTTCTCGGTGGTTCTTTACTGACTTCTCGAATTTAGGCCCGATCTGGATTCACAAATAGACAGTTTTTCGCATCGCCTAAAACCCCCGCTCGGTCGTGAGTTTCGTCCGTCGACCGCGCTAGCGGCGTTCCTCGTCGGACCGTTCCGAGGCGGACTCGCTGTCAGCGGGTGACGGTGCGTCCGTCCCCGCGAGCAACGTGTCTGCGAGCCGTTCCGCAACGTCCGGACTCACGAGCCCGGCCAGTTCCATCGCTTCCGTTTCGTAGTCGTCGAGGTCCAGCACGCGTCGGAAGAACCACGACAGTGCCACGTACGCCTCGTGCAGCTCCGTCGCACGTTCGCGTCCCGCACCGGTCAGCGTCACGCCTTCGTAGGCCTCGTACTCGACGAGTCCGTCCGCGTCGAGTCGCTGGAACGTCTCGGTGACGGTCCCCGGCGAGCGGTCTAGCGCGTCGGCCACGTCGCTCGTTCGAACCGGCTCGTCGTCCCGGTGGTCGAGGATGTAGACGGCCAGCAGGTACTGTGCTGCCCCGCTCATCGCTCGTCGGACTGCCCCCGTGAGACGGTGCGGTCGGTCGATTCGCCGTCGGACGCCTCCGTAGAGTCGTCAGCACCACCACCGTCGGAGCCGAACAGGGACCGGTACACCCATGCCCAGGCGTTCGCCCGCTGACGACGTGGGCTGTCCCGCATCGGTCAGGCCCTCCGAACCGCGTGGTCTCGCACGGCGCGTTGACACTCCCGCAGCGTTTCCTCGAGCCTCGCGACCGTCGCCAACACGGGATAGTCGACCGGGAACTCGCGATACAGGTACCGAGTGAGGCTTCGGTGACGGACGCCTGCGTCGAGACCGTTGTTCGTCGTCCCCCCGAGGAACCGCTGTCGGTTGCGAGCCACGTCTCCACAGGCGTCGCGGTGCGCGGCCAACGTCTGGTGACGCTGTCGGAGCGCGTCGAACCCGTCGACGGTCAGCGGCGTCTCGTCGGTCTCGGCGATCCAGCCGGTGATCTCGTCGACCGCGGCGCCGGCCTCCTCTAAGTGTGCCTCCTCGCGTTCGAGTGCGCTCTGTAACGCCGTTGCTTCCGACCGCCGAGACTGCGCCTCTGTGAGGACCATCCGTTTGAGTTCGGGCGTAAACGAGGCGTCAGTCGTCGGGGCCAGCGCCACGGCGATGGCGTCGGAAAGCTCCTCGCGGATCGTTTGGAGCAGGGATTCGGGTTCCTCGACGTCTGTAACGCTGTGGGGGCGAACGGTCTCGGCGAACGCCGTCCGGACGGCTCGACAGCGGTCGGGGGCGGAGGCGTTCACCGAGGGGGACGTGACCCCGGCGGTCGCGGTGAAGCCCGGAGCCGACGACGGCGTGCGATCGGCGTGTAGCTCTCGGATGCGCCGGATGAACGCCTCGTAGCCGTCCAACAGGTCGTCGCTGGCCGCTTGCTCGGCGCGAACGCGCGCTTGCGCCTGCTCGATGTAGGTCTCGACGGCCATCTCACGCCACCCCGTCTATCGGAGCGCTCACGAGCCCGCCGTGGGCGCCCGCGTCGCCGCGGACGACCGTGAGCTGCCATCCTTCGTCGACGGTCCGCACCGCAACGGAGCGCGGAGGGCGTTCCGCGTGGTGCCGGTAGAGTTCGAGCGTCAGCGGCAACACCGGGAGCCGGTCGTTCTGTGCCGAGAGTGCGTACCCGGAGACCTGCACGACGACGGGGCCGGTCTCGCCGTCGCGTTCACCCCCGTGCGGCGAGCGGGTGTAGCTCTCGAGGAATCCGTGCCGTTTGAGCGCGTCGAGCGTCCCGTCGAGCGAGCCGTCACCGTCGGTCTGTGTCTCCAGCCGAACCGCGGCGTCGGCGAGGACTTCGGCCTGGTCTGCCGGAGACAGGCGCTCGTCGAGCTCGCCGGCGAGACTCTCGAGCAGGCACAGACAGAGCTCGTCGAGGTCGCCGACCCGCTCTGCGAGTTCGAAGTAGGTGTCCATCACGGCGCGCTCGACGCTGTCGTACCCCGTCTCGGGGAGCGACTCGAACACCGCACCGGCGACGCGGTGACAGAACTCGACGAGTTCGCGGCGCTCCGGCGTGGTGTTCTCGGTACATACGGACTGACGGCGCTGTGGGGTCTCGCTCCCCGAGTTCCAGCCCGGTGTCAATACCCCGTCTCGGGGCGACTCCTCGCAGACTATCAAGTCGTAGAAGGGGACCTGTGGGTCGTAGCGTCGCAGCGCCGAACGATACTGCTCGGTCGCCCGAGCGGCGGCCCGCGCAGTCGCCCGGTCCGGGAACCGACTGCCGGTCGCCGGCACTGGCCGGTCGCCAGTACGGCCGCAGGCGACGTAGTACCGGCCGTCGCTGGTGGCCAAGGTCTCGATGTGCTCCCTGATATCGACGAGTGTTGGACCAACCATCGTCACCGGTCAGGTCTGTCTGTTGGGTTCGAAACGGGTTCGCCGTGTCTGTTGCATATAGTTTAGGCCGGCCTAAAAGTATAAAAACCCGTTGCCTTTTGGTCTACCTAAAACAGAGCGCTGCGTGACACATAGCCTTTCCGCCACCGGCGACCCCTTTCGTTGCGTCGGGTTGCCGGTCGACGAACCGCTCGCGAACCGCCTCACGCGCCCGTGCGGGTCGACACGGGCGAGCCCGTCGGAGCGCAGGGCCGGCGTTTCAGACGCATGCATAACCTCAATATCTCGACCCCCCTCTCTGGGGTATGCCCGAAGAGACGCTATTCGAGTTCGAGCGAGACATGACCGCCGCCGATGTCGCAGCGTACCTGCGAACCGTCGCGGACCGCCTCGACTCCGGTTCCGAGTTCACGCTTGAGGCCGGCGCCGAGTCGGTGACGCTCACTCCGCCGGGACGCGTCGCGTTCGAGATCGAGGTCGAACGAGAGACGTCGAAGTCCGGATCCGCTTCGGAGATCGAACTCGAGATCGAACTGGAGTGGGACGAAAGCGCGGCCGACACCGGCGACCTCAGCATCGAGTGAACTGCCCCGGAACCGGTGCCGAGCCGAGAAACCAGCCCACGCGCCGAGCCGAGGGTGGAGCCGGCACGCGGGCGACGGCTTGGGTACGGCCGACGCCTTGAGTACGGCCGACGCTCGATCTCCGGTCGGCGTGGGGTGCAAACGACGGCCGGAACGCGGCCCGGCGACCCCCGACACAACGCGTTTTTACTCGCGTAACGCCACCGTTCCAGTATGAGCGACCGCGAGAGCGAGGCCGAAGGCGGGACCGGAGCCGAGGGAGACGCCGAACTTCCCGGCCGCGTGCGCCGCGCGTTCGCCGACCACGGCTCCTTCGAGTCCGCCGGCGACGACGTGTGGACCGCAGAGACGACCCCGTTCGACGCGGCGGTTCGCGCCGAACCCGCCGCCGACGGCCGAACGCAGTTCACCGTGCGGGTCGAGGTGCCGACCCTCTCGGCGACCGCGGCCGACGATATCGCGGACGTGGTCGAGGCGGGCTGGGCCGAGACGTTCGAGCTCCGCGTCGTCGACGTGGGGGGCGTGACCCGCGGCGACCACGAGTTCGACCCGCGCGTCACCGTCGGTGACGACGCGATCGAGGTCACGTTCGAACTGACGGACATCAACGAGCGGCGGGGCGTCGACGACGCCGGCGCGCTGATCGACTTCGTGGAAGGGACGTACGTCCAGGGCGTCATCCCCGGCTACGAGTACACGGCGCCGCTCACGGGACTGATTAACGCGGCCCGCCAGCAGGGAGACACCGGCTTCTGAGTCGGGGGGCGACTGACGCGTTCGCCGGCCGATAGGGGCAAATGCCGGGAGCCCGTACGAGGAGTATGCTCGCGTTGTTCGGGTTCGTCAGCCTGGCCGCACTCGTGGTCGTTCACACGGTGATAGCCGGGGTGGCGACCCGCTTTTTCCGGCTTCGACTGAACACGTCGTGGGGGTCGATCGTGTACACGCTCGTGTTGACTCCGATGTTGCTGTTGATCTCGATGCTGGTGTTCGCCGGCGTCCTCAACGTCGGCGCCGGGATCAACCTCGGCAGCCCGACGCTCGTCATCGCGCTGCTCGTCGCGCTCCCCGCCGTCCTCGGGGCGACCATCGACTACCTCTACGTCCCCTCGCCGGACGACGTGGAGCTCCCGGACACGAACTGACCTCGGCGACGCGGCGACGACGCGCCCCGACCGCTACTCGGCCGTCAGGTCCGCGAGGACCGCCTCAACCTGGTCGAGCACCGCCTCCGGCGACCGCGAGGCGTCGACCCGAACGAACCGGTCCGGCTCGGCGTCGATCAGCCGCTCGTAGTTTCGCCGGACCGCGGCGAGGTAGCCGTCCTGTTCGAACTTGTTTGTGCGGCCCGCGCGCTCGGCGGCCTCCCGCGCGTCCAAGTCGAGGTAGATGGTCGCGTCCGGCGGCCGAGAGAACGCGGCGTGGATTCCCTTTATATACTCAAGCGGGCGGTCGAGGTCGACGTCGCTGGCCTCCAGCGTCGCCGCCTGATACGCGAATCGAGAGTCCGAGTACCGGTCCGAGATGACGAGCGCGTCCTCGGCGAGCGCGGGGGCGACGGTCCCCGAGAGGTGGTCCGCGTGGTCGGCCGTCAATAAGAACAGCTCGGCCAGCGGGTCGGCGTCGTCGGCCGCGATCGAGCGGTCGACCGCCTCGCCGTACCAGCTGTCGGTCGGCTCGCGGGTGAACGTCGCGTCCGGATACACGTCGTGGAGCGCCTCCCAGACGGTGGTTTTCCCGCTGCCGTCGAGCCCCTCCAGCGTGATCAGCATGGTCGCGCTCCGGCGCGGCGAGAAATAAACCGCCCGGCTTGCGACGGAGACCTTTTTTAAGGGCGCCGGGAGAACCGGCCGGCATGGTCACCAACGTGGACCGCACCCGTCGCGCTCGCACGGCCCGGAGGCGCCGATGGTAGCCGTCGCGCTCTCCGTCTCGCGGGTGGTCGCGGCGCTCGTGTTGGTCGTGTTGAACGGCTTCTTCGTCGCCTCCGAGTTCGCGTTCGTCCGCGTCCGCTCGACCTCGGTCGACCAGTTGGTCGCCGACGGGCGTCCGGGAGCGAACGCCTTGGCGGACGTGATGGGGAGTCTCGACGACTACCTCGCGGCGACGCAACTCGGGATCACGATCGCTTCGCTCGGGCTCGGGTGGATCGGCGAACCGGCGGTCGCGGCGCTGATCGAGCCGGTCTTGGGGTCGCTGCTGCCGGCGAACCTGGTCCACCTCGTCGCGTTCGCGATCGGGTTCAGCGTCATCACGTTCCTCCACGTCGTCTTCGGGGAGCTCGCGCCGAAGACCATCGCCATCGCGCAGGCCGAGCGCGTCGCGATGCTTCTCGCGCCCCCGATGAAGCTCGCCTACTACCTCTTTGCCCCCGGAATCGTCGTGTTCAACGGGACGGCGAACCTGTTTACGCGCGCCATCGGCGTGCCGCCGGCCTCCGAGACCGACGAGACGATGGAAGAGCGGGAGATCCGTCGCGTGCTCGCGCGCTCCGGGGAAGCGGGACACGTCGACGACGAGGAGGTGGAGATGGTCAACGCCGTCTTCGAACTCGACGACACCGTGGTCCGGGAGGCGATGGTCCCCCGGCCTGACGTGGCGAGCATCCCGGCCGACGCCGACCTCGACGCGATCCGCGCCACCGTCCTCGAAGCCGGGCACACCCGGTACCCGGTGGTGGCGGCCGACGACGCGGACCGCGTGGTCGGCTTCGTCGATACCAAGGACGTGCTCCGCGCCGGCGAGGCGGGCGACGCGTCGACGACGGCGGCCGACCTCGCTCGCGACCTCGTGATCGTCCCGGAGACCACCTCGCTGAGCGACCTGCTCGTGCAGTTCCGGGACGAACACCGGCAGATGGCCGCGGTCGTCGACGAGTGGGGCGCCTTCGAGGGCATCGCCACGGTCGAGGACGCGGTCGAGACGCTCGTCGGCGACCTCCGCGACGAGTTCGACCCCGAAAGCGGCGACCACGCGGTCCGGAAGAGCGGTGCCGGGGCCTACGAGGCCGACGGCTCGGTGTCGCTGTCCGCCGTCAACGACGCGCTCGGAACCGAGTTCGACGGCGACGGCTTCGAGACGCTCGGCGGCCTCGTCCTCGACCGGCTCGGGCGGAGTCCGGAGGTCGGTGATTCGGTCACCGCGGGCGACTACGCCTTCGCGGTCACGGCCGCGGACGGCGCGCGGATCTCGACCGTTCGGATCGAAGAGACCGGCGACGGGACCACAGGCGACGGGAGTAAGGGCGGCGACGAGGCGGGCCGCGACGGGGCGGGCGACGACGAACGGGTAGACCGAGACGACAAAAGCGGAGACGGACACGACAAGCGCGACGAGGGCGACGAGAGCGACGAGGGCGGAGACGGCGCCTGACGCCGGGTCTGCCGGCCGAGACAGTCGACGCTTCCGTCCGCCGCGGAGCTTTTTATCTGTACGCCGCGACCGTGAGGGTATGTTCAACCGAATCCTGTTTCCGACCGACGGCAGCGAAGGGGCGGACGCCGCGTTCGGGCACGTTCTGGACGTGGCGGCCGACACCGGCGCGACCGTCCACATCCTCAACGTCGCCGACACGACCCACGACAGCGTCACGCGGATCGGCGGCGACGTCATCGACGTGCTCGAACGGCAGGGGGAGACGTTCGTCGCGGCGGCCGCGGAGCGCGCCGCGGACCGCGGCGTCGAGACGGAGACGGCGGTCGAGCAGGGGGGCGTCGCCGAGACCATCATCGCGTACGCGACGGACCGCGACGCCGACCTCATCGCCATGCCGACGCGCGGGCGGACGGGGCTCGACCGGCTCCTCCTCGGCAGCACCACCGAGCGCGTCGTCCGCCGGTCGCCCGTGCCGGTGCTCAGCATCGGTCCCGACGACGTGCCAGCCAACTACCCCTACCGGAACATCCTCGCGCCGACCGACGGGAGCGACAGCGCCGACGCCGCCTTCGACCGAGCGCTGGAGATCGCCCGACACGACGGCGCGACGGTACACGCCCTCGCCGTCGTCGATGTCGGGATCATCGGCGCCGACGGATACGCCGGCGTGGACGCCCTGGTATCGGGGGCCGAACAGACGGTCGCAGACGCGGCGGCGACCGCAGAGGCGGCGGGCGTCGAGGCCGTCGAGGCCGTCGAGGTCGGCGCCGCTGCGGCCCACGGGATCTACAGTTACGTCGCGGACCACGACGTCGACCTCGTCGTCATGGGGACGCGGGGGCGGACCGGGATGGAGCGGTACCTCCTCGGGAGCGTCGCCGAACACACCGTGCGTACCGCCCCGGTGCCGGTGTTGACGGTGCCGGACGCAGGCGACGAGGCGTGACTCGGGCCGAGATGTGACGCACCCGCCGGCCGCCGAGCGTCCGCGCTTGCCGCGGTCGCGTCTGACATCGCGGTAGGTTTACGGGCGTTCCGCTCGATTGGCTGCGCATGAAATTGTTGGTAGCCGGCGGAACCGGATTCATCGGGTCGTACCTCTGTCGCGCGCTGGCCGACGAGGGACACGAGGTGACGGCGCTCTCGCGCTCTCCGGGCGACACGCCGGAGGGCGTCGCCGCCGCGACGGGCGACGTCAGCGACTACGAATCGGTCGTCGGAGCGGTCGAGGGACAGGACGCGGTCGTGAACCTGGTCGCGCTCTCGCCGCTGTTCGAGCCCAAGGGGGGCAACGTCATGCACGACCGGGTCCACCGGAAGGGCACCCAGAACCTCGTTCAAGCGGCCGAGGAGGGCGGCGCGACGCGGTTCGTCCAACTGAGCGCGCTCGGGGCCGACCCGGACGGCGACACCGCGTACATCCGTGCGAAGGGTCAGGCGGAGACGATCGTCCGCGACAGCGACCTCGACTGGACGATCTTCCGCCCCTCGGTCGTCTTCGGCGAGGGCGGCGAGTTCGTCTCCTTCACCAAGCGGCTCAAGGGGATGTTCGCGCCGGGCGTCCCGCTGTACCCGCTTCCCGGCGGCGGCAAGACGCGGTTCCAGCCGATCCACGTCGAGGACCTCGTACCGATGCTGGTCGACGCCGTCGACACCGACGACCACGTGGGCGAGACGTACGAGATCGGCGGCCCGGAGGTCCTGACGCTCCGGCAGGTGACCGACCTCGTGTACGAGGCCGAAAAGAAGGGCATCACGATCGTTCCGCTGCCGATGCCGCTCGCCCGAATCGGCCTCGGCGTCCTCGGCGCCGTTCCGGGGTTCCCGATGGGCTCCGACCAGTACCGTTCGTTACAGTTCGATAACACGACGGCCGACAACGACGTGGCCGCCTTCGGCGTGGACCCGGCGGATCTGACGACACTCGGCGGCCACCTCGGGGTGCGATGAGGCGACCGACCGCCGGACGCGACGGCGATTCGGTGACTGCGGGCCGTTCCGCGGCGCCGTTCGCGCCGACACACACCGTATCAATGGTGGTAACGCCAACCGAAGGTTTAAATATACGATCACGCTCTGTTCATTTCAAAGGCGGAGGGAGCACACGATGAAACTTGCAATGATCGGATTCGGACAGGCGGGGGGGAAAGTCGTCGACAAGTTCCTGGAGTACGACAAGCGAACGGGATCGGAGATCGTTCGTGCGGCCGCGGCCGTCAACACGGCCAAGGCCGATCTCATGGGACTCGAACACATCGCCGAGGACCAGCGCGTACTCATCGGTCAGTCGCGCGTCAAGGGCCACGGCGTCGGCGCGGACAACGAACTCGGCGCGGAGATCGCCGAGGAGGACATCGACGAGGTACAGGGAGCGATCGACTCGATCCCGGTCCACGAGGTCGACGCGTTCCTCGTCGTCGCCGGGCTCGGCGGCGGTACCGGCTCCGGGGGGGCGCCGGTGCTGGCGAAACACCTCAAGCGGATCTACACCGAGCCGGTGTACGGCCTCGGCATCCTGCCGGGCAGCGACGAGGGCGGCATCTACACCCTCAACGCGGCCCGGTCGTTCCAGACGTTCGTCCGCGAGGTGGACAACCTGATGGTGTTCGACAACGACGCCTGGCGGAAGACGGGCGAGTCCGTCCAGGGCGGCTACGCCGAGATCAACGAAGAGATCGTCCGGCGGTTCGGGATTCTCTTCGGCGCGGGCGAGATCCAGCAGGGCCAAGAGGTCGCCGAGAGCGTCGTCGACTCCTCGGAGATCATCAACACGCTCTCCGGCGGCGGCGTCTCCACCGTGGGCTACGCCGAGGAGGAGGTCGAGGAGCGCACCTCGGGCGGGCTGCTCTCGCGGCTCCGCAACGACGAGGGCGGCGACGAACTCGACAGCGCACACACCACGAACCGCATCACCAGCCTCGTCCGGAAGGCGGCGCTGGGGCGGCTCACGCTCCCCTGTGAGATCGAGGGCGCGGAGCGCGCGCTGCTCGTGCTCGCCGGCCCGCCGGAGTACCTCAACCGGAAGGGTATCGAGCGCGGGCGGAAGTGGCTCGAAGAGCAGACCGGCTCGATGGAGGTCCGCGGCGGGGACTACCCGTACCGCGGCGCCGGCTTCGTCGCGACCGTCATCCTGCTCGCGGGCGTCACGAACGTCCCGCGGATCAAGGAGCTCCAGCAGGTCGCCATCGAGGCGCAGGACAACTTAGACGAGATCCGCGAGGAGAGCGACGAGAACCTCGACGAACTCGTCAGCGACGACAGCGACGAGCTGGAATCCCTGTTCTAACGCGCCCCTCCTGATGGAGGTTCTCGTTCCGTTCTCGACCGACCGCCCGAAGTCGCGACTCTCCGCGGTTCTCGACGCCGAGGAGCGCGACCGGTTCGCGCGGGCGATGCTCCGAGACGTCCTCGACGCGGTCGACGCCGCCGGCGGCGACCCGCGCGTCCTCGCGACGGGCCCGCTCGACGAGGACGTGCGCTGTCGCGTGACCGTCGACGACCGACCGCTCACGGAGGCGGTCAACGCGGCGCTGGACGCGCGGCTCGGCGGGGGCGACCGCGGGGGCGACGCGGAGCGCGTCGCGGTGGTGATGGCCGACCTCGCGCTCGCGACCCCCGAGCGGCTCCGCGACCTGTTCGACGCGGGCCGCGAGGCCGACCTCGCGCTGGCGCCCGGCCGCGGCGGCGGGACGAACGCGTTCGTCGCCGGCGACCCGCGCTTTTCGGTCGACTACCACGGCGCCTCCTACCTCGACCATCGCGAGATCGCCGCGAGCGCGGGGCTCTCGGTCGCGGTCGTCGACTCGTATCGCCTCGCGACCGACGTGGACGAGCCGGGCGACCTCGCGGAGGTGCTGATTCACGCGGCTGCCGACGCCGACGCGGGGAGGGCGGCGGCGTGGCTCGCCGACGCCGGCTTCGCGCTCGACACGGCGGACGGCCGGGTCGGCGTGAGACGGGAGTAGGCGGCGCGGAGCCGCGCCCGGATCCGCGACCGCGATCCTTTTTGAGTCCGGGCGGCGAGAACCGAACGTGTTCGCGGCCGCCGAAGCGTACGGAATCGACATCGAGCCCGACCCGGCGCGCGTCGAGCGACTGCTCTCCGTCACCCCGGACGACGTCGAGCCGGCCGATCGGCTCACCTTCGCGCGGAACGTCTTCATCCCGCTGACGACCGCCTGCCGGTACACCTGCACGTACTGCACGTACTACGACGTGCCCGGCGAGGCGTCGCTGCTGTCGCCCGAAGAGGTTCGCCAGCGCTGTCGGGTCGGCGCCGACGCCGGCTGTACGGAGGCGCTTTTCACCTTCGGCGACGAGCCGGACGACCGCTACACCGCGGTCCACGACCAGCTGGACGAGTGGGGGTTCGACTCGATCCACGGCTACCTCTACCGGGCCTGTGAGATCGCCTTAGCGGAGGGGCTGCTTCCCCACTCGAACCCCGGCGACCTCACCGAGGCGCAGTTCGCGACCCTCCGCGAGGTGAACGCCTCGATGGGCGTCATGCTGGAGACGACCGCGGAGGTCGACGCGCACAGCGGCGGGCGGCGGAAGACCCCCGGCCAGCGGCTCAACACGATCCGCGCCGCGGGTCGGCAGGGCGTGCCCTTTACGACCGGCATCCTGGTCGGCATCGGCGAGGGCTGGCGCGACCGTGCCGAGAGCCTGCTCGCGATCCGCGCGTTACACGAGCGGTACGGCCACGTACAGGAGGTGATCGTCCAGAACGTCGTCCCGAACGAGCGGTCGGATTTCGCGAAGCCGAGCGTCGAGACGATGCGTCGCGTGGTCGCGATGGCCAGGGCCGCGCTCCCGGCGGCGGTGTCGGTGCAGGTCCCGCCGAACCTCTCGCCCGCGGCAGAACTCGTCGACTGCGGCATCGACGACCTGGGCGGCGTCTCGCCCGTGACGGACGACTACATCAACCCCGACTACGCGTGGCCCGACCTCGACGGGCTTCGCGAGGTCGCCGACGCCGGCGAGATGGCGCTGCGCGAGCGACTCCCCACTTACCTCCGGTACCTCCCCGACGAGTTCAGACCGGCCGGCGTCGAGGCGCACGCGACGCCGAGCGACCGCGACGCGTGGGTGCCGGCGGCGGTCCGCGACCGGATGCGCGCAGACGACCCGCACGGTCGGCGCCTCAGGGCGGTCGCGCGCGGTGACGGACCGCTCTCTCCTCGGCCGTCGCACGGCGATTGAGTCGAGGGGCCGCGACGAGCGGACCGGCGAGTGACCGCGGGGAAACAACTGCGCTGCCAGTACCTTCTTTAAGTACACTCCAAAAGGGGGTGACGATGCTACCGCTACAGTTCGGACTGACGGGGATTGCAGCGACGGCGTTCGGGTTCCTGATAACGGCGTTGCTGTTCGTCGTCGGCTTCGCCGCGACCCTGGTGATCGGGAAGGTGGTCTTCGTGCCCGGCGTGGACCGATCCATCGCGTCGCGAGGGTTAGACGAGGCGGTCCGGAGCCTGACGAAGAGCGTGGCCAACGCGGTCGTGTGGGTCGCCGCGGTCGCGATCGGGTTCACGATCGCGGGGTACGGCGCGTTCCTCTCGGCGTTCGCCGTCTTCGGCGGCGCCATCGCGCTCGCGGTCGGCTTCGCGGCACAGGACCTGCTCGGGAACTTCGTCGCCGGCGTCTTCATCTTAAAAGACAAGCCGTTCGAGGTCGGCGACTGGATCGAGTGGGACGGCAACTCGGGCCGCGTCGAGGACATCGACCTGCGCGTCTCGCGGGTCCGGACGTTCGACAACGAGCGGATCACGGTGCCGAACGGCGACCTCGCGAACAACGCCGTCACCAACCCGGTCGCGTACGACACGCTGCGGCAGAAGTTCGTCTTCGGGATCGGGTACGACGACGACATCGAGCAGGCGACCGACATCATCGTCGAGAAGGCGGCGGCCCACGAGGAGATCCTCGACGACCCCGCCCCCTCCGTCCGCGTCGTCGAACTGGGCGACTCCGCCGTCGGCCTCCAGTCGCGCTGGTGGATCGACGAGCCCGGTCGCGGCGACTTCGTTCGCGTTCGCTCCGAGTACGTCACCGCGGTGAAGGAGGCGTTCGACGAGGCCGGCATCGACATGCCGTACGTCCACCGGCAGCTCACCGGCAGCGTCGAGGTCCTCGAATCGGTCGCAGACGACGAGTGAGGCGGTCGGTCACTTCGCCGACGCGTCGTCGGGACCGTCGGCGCCCTCCGGACGGTACTGCCGGCTGACCGCCTGCCAGCGGTTCGATCGGAAGCGCCGCAGGTTGATCCCCGCCGGCACCAGCTTCTCGGCGATCACCGCCACGTACAGCCCCCCGACGCCCAGCGGCGTCGCCAGCCCGACCAGCGCGGCGGGAAGCGCGACGACGTAGAGACCGACCATGGAGGCGAGGAACGGCCACCGCGTGTCGCCGGCGCCGCGCAGCGATCCGGTGACGGAGCCGTCGACGCCGAGCGGGACCGCGGAGATCGCGGCGACGACGACGAACGTCGCGGTCGCGGCCACGGCTGCGGGGTCGTCGACGAACACGCCCGCTATCGGGCCCGCGGCGAGGAGGACGACCGCGGAGGCGACGACGTAGACGAGCGCCGACAGCCGGATCACGTCGCGCCCGTACTCGGTCGCGAGCGACTCGTCGCCCGCGCCGAGCCGCTGGCCGACGAGGGTGCTCGCGGCGATGGAAAAGCCCCAACTGAAACTGCCGAGCAGCCCCCGGACGCGCCGTCCTACTTCCAGGGCCGCGACGGTCGCGTCGCCGAACGAGGAGGCGATCCAGAGGAGCGGGAAGACGGCCACGCCCTCGGCCACCCGGCGCCCGATCAGCGGAGCGGAGACCCGGAGGAGCTGCCGGACGAGCTCCCCGTCGATCCACGGCCCCCCGCGACCGATCGGAACCGGCGAGGCGCCGCGCCCGAAGTACGACCGGCCGGTCATCCCCCACGAGAGCGCGAGGCCGACGGCGACGATTGAGGCGGCGGTACCGAGCCCCGCGCCCAACACCCCGAGACCGACCCCGAGGACGAGCCAGACCGTGAGCACGACGTTTAAAAGCGCTCCGCCGGCCCGCAGCACCATCGGCGTGACCGTGTCGCCGACGCCGGCGTAGGTGCGACTCGCGATCATGTTGAAAAACTCGAAGGCGAGCGCCGGCGCGGTGACGGCGAGATAGACGCTGCCGGCCCGGAGCGCGGTCCCCTCGCCGCCGACGAGCGCGATCAGCGGCTCGGCGAACGCGACGAACGCGACGACGAGCGGCGCCACGAGCGCGACGGCGACGAGCAGCGACGCCTTGACGACGAGCGCGGCGCGGTCGCCCTCGCCGCCGCCGTAGTTCTGCGAGACGAGCGACACCGTGCCGCCCGCGAGCCCGATAGAGACGAACTTCGCGAGCTGCCAGTAGGCGAACGCGAAGGCTAACCCGGCGACGGACGGCGCGCCGAGGGCGACGCCGACGACCGCGAGATCCACCGTGTTCTTCGACATGATGGCGAGGCCGGTGACGATCCGAGGCCACGCCAAATCGAGGGTCTCGCGGAGGCGGTCGCGGTCGATGACGCCGGCGCGGGAGAGCGCGTCCGCGGTCGCGCCGCCGATGCGGGAGAGCGCGCCGCGGAGCCGGACCGCCGCCGCCCGGAGTCGTGAACGCATTGCCGTCGGTAGGAGCTACGGCCGCTTGGGTCTGTTCACCGCCGCGCCGACCGCGCCCCTGAGGGCGGTCGCGTCACGTCAAAAGTAGAACGGTCTCCTCACCGCGTCGCCGACTTCCACTCCCGGAGGCCGAGCCGTTCGCCGTTTACCTCCTCGGCCGCGACCTCGGTCGCCGCCCAGACGAAGAGCGGCGCGACGCTCTCGGGGTCGCGGGCGCGTTCTTTTCCCGTGAGGTCGGTCGCGACGAGGCCGGGATCGACGACGCCGACCGTCACCGAGAGATCGGCCGCGAACCCCCGCGCGACCGCCTCGGCGGCCGCCTTCGAGACGGCGTACGCGCCCATTCCCGGTCGGGACTCGTGGGCGATCCCGCCGGAAGGGACGATCACTCGCGCGTCCTCGGCGAGGTGTGGCACCGCCTCGGCTATCGTCGCGAAGACGCCGCGGGCGTTGGTTCGCATCGTATCGTCGTAGTCGGCGTAGCTCGCCTCGTCGATCGGGCGCTCGCCGGGGGCGCCGTGGAAGACCGCCGCGTTCGCGAACACCGCGTCTATCGGGCCGCCCTCGCGAGCGACCCGTTCGAAGAAGCGCTCTAAGTCGAACTCGTCGCGCACGTCGACGCGGGCGCCCCACGCGGTCCCGGTACCGTCCGCCGCGCGCTCGTTCAACGCCGCGACCGTCCGGTCGACCGCGTCGCCGTCGCGTCCGGAGACGGCGACGAACGCCCCCTCGTCGACGAACGCCTCGGCGATCGCCCGCCCGATCCCGCTCGTTGCGCCGGTGATCGCGACCGTGAGATCCATGTCGGTATCCGGTACGGCCGTCGCCGACTTAGGCGTACCCACTCGGGGGCGATCCGGGCCGCCGTTGCCGCAATTCCGCGAGCGTCTGGCCGGTATTTATACCGCTGCCGCCCGTACGACGATCCATGGACGTGGCCCCCAATATCGACGCCGCGGCCGGCGAATCCGTCGTCGTGATCGGCGGCGGATTCGGCGGTCTCTCGACCGCGTGCTACCTCGCCGACGCCGGCGCGGACGTCACCCTCTTAGAGAAGAACGAACAGCTCGGCGGGCGCGCGAGCCGGCTGGAAGCCGACGGGTTCCGATTCGACATGGGGCCGTCGTGGTACCTGATGCCGGACGTGTTCGAGCGCTTCTTCGGGCACTTCGGTCGCGAGCAGTCGGAGTTCTACGAACTGGAGCGACTCGACCCGCACTATCGGGTGTTCTGGAAGGACGGCGACAAGGTCGACGTGCTGCCCGATCGCGAGGCGAACAAGGCGCTCTTCGAGGAGTACGAGCCCGGCGCGGGCGAGGCGTTCGAGGAGTACTTAGAAGAGTCCGAGCGCACCTACGAGATCGGGATGGAACACTTCGTGTACGAGGACCGCCCGCGGCTCCGCGACTACGTCGACACCGACGTGCTCCGCTACTCGTGGGGGCTCTCGCTTTTGGGCAAGATGCAGGGGCACGTGGAGAGCTACTTCGATCACCCGAAACTCCAACAGCTGATGCAGTACACGCTGGTGTTCCTCGGCGGGTCGCCGTACAACACCCCGGCGCTGTACAACCTGATGAGCCACGTCGACTACAACATGGGCGTCTACTACCCCGAGGGCGGGATCGGCGCCGTCGTCGACGGCATCGTGGAACTCGGCGCCGACCTCGGCGTGGAGTACGTCACCGACGCCGAGGTGACGGGGATCGAAGGCCGCCGCGGGGCGTTCGCGGTCGACACCGCGGACGGCGAGCGGTACCTCTCCGACCTGGTCGTCTCGGACGCCGATTACGCCCACACCGAGCAGGAACTCCTCCCGAAACACAAACGCCAGTACAGCGACGAGTACTGGGAGTCGCGGACGTACGCCCCCTCGGCGTTCCTCCTGTACCTCGGCGTCGAGGGCGACGTGCCGAACCTCGAACACCACACGCTGGTGTTGCCGACCGGCTGGGACGACCACTTCGAGCAGATCTTCGACGACCCCGCCTGGCCCGACGACCCGGCCTACTACCTCTGTGTCCCCTCGGAGACCGACGACACGGTCGCGCCGGAGGGACACAGCAACCTGTTCGCGCTGGTCCCCATCGCCCCCGGACTGGAGGACACGCCCGAACTGCGCGCAGAGTACCGCGACCTCGTCTTAGACGACATCGCCGAGAACACCGGGACGGAGCTGCACGACCGGATCGTCTTCGAAGAGACGTTCTGCGTCGACGACTTCGCCGACCGCTACAACAGCTACCAGGGGAGCGCGCTCGGCTTAGCACACACGCTCCGGCAGACCTCGCTGCTCCGGCCGCCCCACCGCTCGGAGACGGTCGACGGGCTCTACTTCACCGGGTCGACGACGACCCCCGGCATCGGCGTCCCGATGTGTCTCATCAGCGGACAGCTGACCGCGGAGTCGGTGACCAACGCCACGTGATCGGAGCCGTGAGCGACACCGCGACCCCCACCGACCGACGCTCGATGTCCGAGCTGTTCCGGTACCTGCTGGTGTTGTCGCGACCGCGGTTCTGGCTCTACCTCGCCGGCCCCGTCGCCGTCGGTGTCACCTACGGCATCTCCGACGTGAGCGGGCTGTTCACGCCGATGACGGTCGGGCTCGCGGGGTACTTCCTGGTGCCGGCGAACGTCTTTTTATACGGCGTCAACGACGCGTTCGACGCCGATATCGACGAGTTAAACCCGAAAAAGGAGGGCCGCGAGGCGCGCTGGCAGGGGAGTCGCCCCGTCGCGCTCGCCGTGGCCCTCGCCTTCGCGCTCGGACTCGTCGCGTTCGCCGCCACGCCGCCCGTCGCGTGGCCGTACCTCGCCGGCTTTCTCCTGCTCGGCGCCGCCTACAGCACGCCGCCGGTCCGGTTTAAAACGACCCCGTTCCTCGACTCCGTCTCGAACGGGCTCTACATCCTCCCCGGCGCGGCCGCGTACGCCGCCGTGACCGGGTCACACCCGCCGGTCGCGGCGCTCGCGGGCGCGTGGCTCTGGGCGATGGGGATGCACACGTTCTCGGCCATCCCCGACATCGAGCCGGACCGCGCCGCCGGCATCAGGACGACGGCGACCGTACTCGGCGAATCGCGAACGTTCGCGTACTGTATCGCCTGCTGGGTCGCCGCCGCCGCCGCCTTCGCCGCGGTCGACGTGCGGCTCGGGGCGCTCCTCTCGGTGTACCCGGTCTTCGCGGCGTGGGTCGCCCGGTCGTCGATCGCGGTCGACCGCGCGTACTGGTGGTTCCCGGCGCTGAACACCGCCGTGGGCACCCTGTTGGCGATGGGTGGCCTGTGGCGCGTCTATCCGATCACGGAGGCGCTCGCGTGAGCGACCCCGGCGGCTCCGCCACGGCCTCGGGCGGCGCGGAGAGCCTCCGCGCCCGGCTCCCCGACACGCGCGGGGAGGCGGAGCGACTGCTCGACCGGACCGTCCGCGAGAACCGCTTTACCATCGCGGTGCTCTTCCCGCTCGTCGGCGCGCTCGCGCTCGTCGGGAGCGCGGAGGGGTGGGTCCCCGACCCGTTCGCGTTTAACCCGTGGTTCGTCCTGTTCGGCGTGTTGGTGATGCGGTCCCCGCTCGTCGTCGGGGTGTTGCCGGCGATAGACCGGCGCGCGCTCGGCTGGATCGGCGTCCTCATCGCCTACACCTACGCCATCGAGCTGCTCGGCGTCGCCACCGGCTGGCCGTACGGCTCCTTCGAGTACACCGTGAGCCTCGGGCCGATGCTCGGCGGGGTGCCGGTCGCGCTCCCCGTCTTCTTCATCCCGCTCGTGGTGAACGCCTACCTGCTCTGTCTGCTGCTGCTCGGCTCGCGGGCGGCGAACGGGTGGCTGCGGCTCGCGACCGTGATCGCCGCGGTGGTCGCGATGGACGTGGTCTTAGACCCCGGCGCGGTCGCGCTCGGGTTCTGGAGCTTCGGCGGCGGCGCCTTCTTCGGCGTCCCGCTCTCGAACTACGCCGGCTGGGTGTTGTCCGCGACGGTCGCGGTGGTGACGCTCGACCGCGCGTTCTCGCTGGAAGCGCTCGGCGACCGGCTGCGAAACTGCGAGTTCATGCTCGACGACATGGTGAGCTTCGTGATCCTCTGGGGCGGGATCAACCTCTGGTACGGGAATCTCATCCCCGCCGCCGTCGCCGTCGCGTTCGGCGTGGGGCTGGTCCGCGCGGACCGGTTCGACGCCAGCCTGTTCGCTCAGTGGCGGTGATCCGGCACCCCTTATATGCGCCCCGCCCGTCGTGAACGTATGCGCAGTCCCGACAACGCCGGTCGCCGAACGGAGGGGGTCGAATGAGCGACCTCGCGGTCGAGTACGGCAGCCACGAACGCGTCCGAGAGGTCATCGACCGGCTGACCTACTGTGCCGAACACGTCAGTCTCTCGTTCGGCGAGTGGGAGGAACCGCACGTCAAGGGGCCGGGACTCTACTTCGCGGTGGTCGCCGACCGCGACTACGGCGCCTACGCCGACCCGATGGGCGACAACACGTGGCCGCGAACGCGCTGCTCGACGACGTTCGCCGAAGACGGGTTCATCGAGGCCGCGGAGTCCGTGAGCCGCAAGCAGGACGGCGGCGTCGTCGTCGCGGTCGACGGCGAGATCGAGGCGCAGATGGTCCGGTTCCGCGATCTGGGGACCCGCGGCGACGAGACGGAGCTCGTCGACGACGTGGGCTACGAGCCGTGGATGGGGTCGCGACACATGAGCGCCATCGAGACCTCGGTCCGCCCGGAGGTCGTCGCGACCGTGACGCTGAGCGAGGAGACGGGGCGAGTGAGCGTGTTCCGCGACGGCGACGCCGACTCGATGACGCGCGACGAGCTCGGCGGTCCGTGGCGCGCCGAGTGAGGCCGCGAGCGCGTCCGGCCCGACCCTCGGTGTCAAGTAGGCGCTCCGAGTAGGGCGTGGTATGCTCGTAGAGGAGGTGATGACGACGGATCTCGTCACCTGCGACGCCGGTGCGTCGGTCAGGGACGCGAGCGAGCGGATGCTCAGGAACCGCGTCGGCAGCGTGGTCGTCACGAACGAGGGGTCGCCGGCCGGCATCGCCACCGAGTCCGACGTGTTGTACGCCGGGTACGTCACCGACGATCCGCTCTCACAGATCCCGCTTCGAAAGGCGATGAGCAGCCCGCTCGTCACCGTGCAACCGACGAAGACGCTCCGGGTCGCCACGGACCGGATGCGCACGGAGGAGGTGAAAAAGCTCGTCGTCGTCGACGGCATGACGCCGGTCGGCATCCTCACGACGGGCGACATCGTCAACAACTACTCCGCGATCAGGCGCGAAGTGCGCGATCTGGCGGCCGAGGCGGACGGCTGGTCGAGCCGGAACCGCAGCATCGACGAGTGAGTCGCCGGGGTCGAGGATAGTTCGCCGGCGGCGCGACGCCTTACTCGCCCGTCTCCGACTCCGCGGCCTGCGTCGGGCTACGCTGGATACCACGGAGGTACCGGTACACCGGGTAGACGTACTCCTCGATGGGGCCTTGGACCCCGCGCGGACTGGAGTACACCAACACCGGAAGCCCGCTCCCGCGGGCGAGTTGGATCACGTTGTCGGGGGTGCTCCCGAAGACGCGCCGGCGGAGCCGCCGCGTTCGGGTGGCGCCGATGAGGAGGAGCCCCCCGTTCTCGCTCGCCTGCTCGACCAGCCCGTCGGCGATCGTCTGGGCCGTGATGTTCTGTATCTGCACCGTCGACGCGTCTGGCAGGCCGGAGACGGTCGCTTCCGTGTTCTCCGGGCGCCCCTCGCCGCCCTCGGGCGTGATGTTGATCACGTTTATCTCCGCGCCGCGCTCGCCCATCCGGTTGATAATCGAGAGGAGGTCCATGTGGTGTGGACCGCCGCCCGCGCCGACGTTGACCACGTCGAGCGCGTCGGGGTCGACCACGCCGCTGGCGAACAGCACGCCGCACGGCGACTTGTACTCGACGTGTTCGGCGACCTCGGTGTGTTCCTCGGGGTAGCCCATCAACACGAGGTCGGACTCCTCGTTTCGCGCCGTCTGGACGATATCGAAGCCGACGTCGCGACAGGTGTGGCCCTCGACGGCGTACGACACGTCGAGGTCCTCGGCGGCGAGCAGCTCTTGAATCCGCGTGACGCGACCGCGAGTGACCTCCTCGACCGCCTCGTAGGGGGTCTGTTCCGGGATCTGCGTGACCGTCATCACGTCGACGAACGGCTCGCCCTCCTGGAACCGCCCGATCGACGCTGCCAGTCGGACGTATCTGACGGCGCGCTCCGGGCGCGCCACCGGAACGAGGATGCGGAACGAGTCGTCTCCCGGCGTCTCCGGGGCCGTCGCGTCGGTTACCGCCTCGTCCGGCACGTCGGCGCCGGCTCCCGCGGCGGTCTCGGTCGAGGGCGTGGACGGGACGACCTCCTCGTACAGCTCGTCCATGTCGGGCTCCCCGCCCCAGATCAGGTAGACCGCGAGCACGCCGACGATGAGGACGCTGCCGACGAGGACGCCCTTCGGCGGGAGGTTGGTGATGAGCCCGACGTTCGCGATCACGCCGACGATCGGGACCAGGGGAACGCCCGGCACGCTGAAGCCGCGCTCGATGTCGGGGAAGCGGCGCCGCGAGTAGATGAGCGCGATGTTCACCACGGAGAGCGGTAACAGGAGGTTCAGCGTGGCGAAGCCGGTGAGCGTCGTCAGTCCGAGTTCTGTGAGCGTGAGCTGTCCGAGGGCCGGCAGCGTGACGGTGAGATCGAACGGGATCAGCCCGCCCTCGGCCGGGAAGAGCCCGATGAACACGACGATGAGCGCGACGATGACCCCCGTGGCGGACATCACGCTCCAGAACGGTGTCCCGTACTGCCGGTGGATCCGCGAGAACGGCCGCGGCGCCTGTCCCTGCCGGCCCATCAGCGACCCGATCCCGCTCGCCGCGAGGATGCTCGCGTTCGACGCGCTCACCATGCTGAAGATCGCTCCCGCGACGATGAGCGATCGCCCCGCGGGGCCGAGGAACCCGGCGGCGACGCGACCCATCGCGGTCTCGCCCTCCTGTGCGATCACCTCGGCCGGGACCGGCGAGTTGACCATCGACACGATGACGAGCGCGTAGAGGACCGTGACCGTGAGGATGCTCGCGCCGATTGCGAGCGGAACCGTCCGACGGGGTTCGATGATCTCGCCGGCGCTCGCCGCGATGGCGGAGAACCCGAAGAAGGTGATGAACGCGAGCGCTGCGATCGAGACGATCCCCACCGGGTCGGTCGTGAAGCCGGCGGCGAAGGTGTCTGCGGCGACCGCCGGGCCTCGGAACGCGACCGCGCCGCCGACGAACGCTAAGAGGACGGCCACCTTCGCGCCCGTGACGAACAGTTGGAAGGTGCCGCTCTCTTCGGTCCCTCTGGCGTTGAGCGCGCCGAGCAACAGGGCCGCGAGGACGCCGGAGGTCCCGTGCGGGAGGAAGTGCAGCGATTCTGGGAGAATGAATCGAATGACCCACTCGTCCATCGTCGCGAGGTAGAAGGCGGTGGTTCCGGTGTAGCCCAAAAACAGCATGGCGCCGACGACGTAGATCAGGGTGTCGTGTTCGAAGGTGCGCGAGGAGAACAGATAGCCGCCGCCGTTCTCGGAGTAGATCGACGCGAACTCCGAGTACGACGCCGCGGTCAGGCCGGCGACGATCGCCGCGAGGACGAAAGCGATGACGGCGCTGCTCCCGATCTCGGCGACGGCGGTGCCCGAAAGCGAGAAGATCCCCGCCGCGATCATCGTCCCGAGCCCGATCGCGTAGGCGATTTTGAAATCGAGCGTCCGGGTGTGCTCTACCATTGGCGCAAGATCTGAAACCACCCTACCAAAAACTATTGATTCGTTACTCGGGCGGCGTCTATACTATTGAATCCGTATCGGCGGGGGATTTATTCGCGTCCCCCGTGAGGCTGCGACATGCGCGTTGGTCTCGTCTCAGACACTCACGACGACCTCGCCGCCGTCGAGGCGGCCGTATCGCTGTTCGACCGCGAGCGCGTCGACGTCGTCGTCCACTGCGGCGACTTCGTCGCGCCCTTTTCCGTGACTCCGTTCGAGATGGACGGAGTCGACTTCTACGCCGCGCGCGGCAACAACGACGGGGAGTGGGCGGTACAGTCGACCGTCGAGTCGTTCGGGACGTACCTCGGCGAGGCCGGGACCCTCTCGCTCGGCGGCGAGGGGGCGCGCGGCGAGCAGGGCGCCGTCGACGTCGCCGTCACCCACGGGACGAGCGGCGTCGTCGTCGACGCGCTCGTCGACTGCGGCGACTACGACTACGTGGTCCACGGCCACACCCACGCGCACGGCGTCGAGGAGCGCGACGGGACGGTCCGGATAAACCCCGGCGGCCTCCCGATCCCGGTCGAGGGCGCCGACGAGACGTTCAGAGTCGCGACGCTCGACGTCGACGCGGACGGCGCGTCCGGCGCCGAGGCGGTGACGCATCACGCGCTCGATTTATAACGAATCGCTGCGTCGGTTTATAATGAATCGCCGCGTCGGTTCGCTACTTATAAACAGCAACGCCCGAGGCTCACTCGTCCGCGGCGACGTCGACGCCTCGGAACTCGAAGCGCGCGCCGCCCGCGTCGCCGTCGCCGAGGGTGAGCGTCCAGCCGTGGGCGTCGGCCACCTCCGAGACGATTTTGAGGCCGAACCCCGTCCCCTCCGGGTCGGTCGAGATGCCGGCGTCGAACACCTCGTCGCGGCGGTCGGCGGGAATTCCCGGTCCGTCGTCGGCGACATAGAACCCCTCGCCGTCGACGAGCGCGCCGACCTCGACGCGGACGGACTCACCGACGTGAGCGACGGCGTTCGCGAACAGGTTCTCGAGCGCCTGTCGGAGCCGGCTCCGGTCGGCCTGCAGGCCGAGGTCGTCCGCGACGACCATCGCTGCGTCACCGGCGTCGACGGCCTCCCACGACTCCGTCGCCACGGCGGCCAGCGACACGGCCTCGGTCTCGTCGATGGCGGCGCCCTGTCTCGCGAGCGCCAGCATGTCCTCGACGAGCGCCTCCATCCGGGCCAGCGCGCGGGCCAGCGCGTCGACCTCGGCGGCGTCGCCGTCCTCGCCTCGGAGTTTCTCGCGGAGCAGGTCGAGGTTCCCCGCGGCGACGTTGAGCGGGCTCCGGAGGTCGTGTGAGACGAGGCTCGCGAACTCCTCTAAGCGGTCGCGCTCGCGGAGGATCTCGCGTTCGCGGACGCGAAGTTGGCGTTCGCGTTCGATCCGGACGAACACCATCGTGACGGTGGCGGCCCACAGGCGAGCGACGGCGAGGTCGGTCTCGTCGAACGCGTCTCGTTCCGTCGCGCCGATGTCGAGCAGTCCGTACCGGCCGAGCGGGAGGATCAGCTCGCTCAGGATTGGCGAGTCCGGGTTGTGACGGTCCGTCTCGGCGTGCGTGTCGGCGACGTACACCGCGTCGCCGGACTCGAACGTCGCCCACGAGATGCTGGGGTCGTGGGGGCCGAAGGTCGGGTGATCGCCCACGATCTCATCAGCGGTGTCGGTCCACACCGCCGGAGCGAGGACGTCGCGGTCGTCGTCGTACAGCCAGATCGCCGCGATCGAATGGCCGAGCACCTCCTCTACGTACTCGACCGCCGCCTCCGCGGCGAACTCCCGGTCGGTCGTCTTCAGCAGTTCCTGGGTCGCCTCGTGAAGCGCCTCCAGCGTCTGTGTCCGGCGGTGCAGTTCGGCCTCTTGCGCGCGCTTCTCTCTAACGTCGACGATGGTGACGACGAGGTAACGCTCGCCGCCCTGCTCGAACGGCCCAAGGCTGATCGTGACGGGGACTTCGGTCCCGTCCGCGCGTGACGCGTGCAGATCCAGGCTCGCGGCCATCGAGCGCGGCTGTGGGTCGCGGATGTATTGGTGTAACTCCGCCCCGGCCGTGCCGTCGTCGGGGTCGTATAGCAGCGACTCCAGGGACATTCCCTCCACCGCGTCCGGCGCGTATCCGAGGTTCGCCTCGATCCGGCTGTTGCCGGCGCGGACGACGCCCTCGCTGTCGACGATGACGACCGCGTCCGGGATGCCTTCGAGCGCCTCCGGGAATCGCTTCATCACTACTCCTCGCTCGACTCGTGGACGTGCCCGCACTCGGGACACCGGACCTCTTCGCCCCGGAGATCCGCGGAGGAGGCGCGCACCTCGCGCATCACCTCGCCGATTCGGTCTTCCGCTTCGAGTTCGTCGGCGACCGCGAGGTCGACGCCCTCGACCTCCAAGAGGAACTTCGCGACCTCGGTCACCTCGTACATCATCTCGTCTAAGTCTTCGGCGGTGAAAAAGCCCGACATCGCCCCGTAGAGGAACGTCGCGCCCGCTTTCGTCACTTTCTCTTCGAAGGAGTACCGCGCCTGATTGACCGCCTGCGGGGTGTAGGTGTCGGTCATGAACGGGACCAGTTCGGGGAGGTTCTCGCCGATCTTCGTCATCTCGACGCCCGTCTCGGTCCGGAAGTCGGCGCAGAGTCGCGCTATCGCCCACTCGCGGGCCGTGATGTACGTCCGGTCGCGGAGGAACTCGTTGACGCGCTCGTAGCGAGCGCCGTCCATCTTCTTGAACCGCTCGTACTTGCGGACCTCTGGCGGCACGTCGTCTCCCGCCGGGGCGGTGTCCTCGTCGTCCGTGTCGCTGGCGCTGTCCTCGGCCTCGTCGCTGACGCGCCCGCTCGCCGTCTCGTCGACCGCCTGCTGGGGCTGATCGCTCGTCTGCGAGGTCTCCGGCGCAGAACCGCCGCGCTCGCCGGAGGGCTCCGATCCCCGCTCCGATTCGGGATCGGTTGAATCGTTCATACGGTGTATGGGTTTCTCCCCGAATAAAAGGGTTGTCGGTGGCTGCCACTGCTATCGGAGATCCATTTTTTGTACCACCGTGCGGACGTGGAGATATGAAGGTGCTTTGCGGAATCGGTGGCAGCGAGGACTCGTTCCGTGCGTTAGATCAGACTGTCGAACGCGCCGCGGTCGCGGACGACGATCTCACGGTCGCCGTCGTCGAGAATCCGGACTCGTCGGTCGACCCGAACGAGATCGTCACGCGGGCGGAGTCGACGGTCGCCGACGCGGGACTCGACGCGGAGGTCCGACAGGTCGAAGGCGATCCGGGGAGCCGGCTGGTGGAGATCGCCGAGTCCGAAGGGTTCGATCAGATCGTCCTCGGCGGCGGACACACGAGCCCGATGGGGAAGATCACGATCGGGTCGATCGCCGAGTTCGTACTGCTCAACGCAAAAACGTCCGTGACGCTGGTCAGATGAGCGACCGAGGATACCCCGCCGAGGTGGCCGACGAGTTCCCCGCGCCGCCGACGGAGTTCACCGACGGGGAGGACCGGACCGTCGAGGTCCGGCCGTACGACGGGACCGACGAGGAGTACGAGTCGCTCGTCGAGATGTACGACGACTTCGACCCGGCCGACCGCGCACAGGGGATCCCGCCGGGCGGCGAGGCGCGAATCCGCGAGTGGTTAGACGCGATCCTCGGCGACGACTGTCTCAACGTGATCGCGTGGTGCGGCGGCGAGGTCGCCGGGCACGCCACCCTCGTCCCCGACGAAGACGCGAACGAACTCGCGATCTTCGTCCACCAGACGTACCAGCGGGCCGGCATCGGAACCCACCTGATCCGCGGGCTGCTCGGGTACGGACAGACGGAGGGCGTCCGGAAGGTGTGGCTCACCGTCGAGCGGTGGAACCGCGCCGCCGTCTCGCTGTACAAGAAGATCGGCTTCGAGACCTCCAACGCGGAGAGCTTCGAACTGGAGATGGGGCTCCGGCTGAATCCGGACGGCGACGCGGGCGACGCCGAGTCGAACGAGGACGCAGACGAACCCGGAACGGACGACGCGTAGGGACGCAGACGAACTCGAAGCGGACGACGCGTAGCACCGACCGCCCCGCCGCGGCGACCGCAGTCGGCACCGCCGATCGGGGGAGTCGGCGTAGGGTTGGCCGGGATCTTTAACCCTTTACGTGCGGCGGGCGAGCGCTCGATTATGAGCCATCGGATTCTACTGCTGGGAGCGCCGGGAGCCGGAAAGGGGACACAGAGCAAGCGACTCGCCGACGAGTACGGCGTCGAGCACGTGACGACGGGCGACGCGCTCCGCGCGAACAAGGACATGGAGACGGAGTACGGGACGCCGCGGTCGTTCATGGAGGCGGGCGACCTCGTTCCGGACCCGGTCGTCAACGAGATCGTCGAGGCCGCCCTCGCGGACGCCGACGGGTTCGTGCTCGACGGGTACCCGCGCAACCTCGAACAGGCGGAGTTCCTCTCCGAGATCACCGACCTCGACGCCGTGGTGTTCCTCGACGTCGACGACGAGGTGCTCGTCGACCGGCTCACCGGCCGCCGCGTCTGCGACGAGTGCGGCGCGAACTACCACGTCGACTTCCAGCCGCCCGCGGAGGCGGGCGTCTGCGACGAGTGCGGCGGCGATCTGATCCAGCGCGAGGACGACACCG
>Ga0209965_1000095_pt1 | contig 29602 bp, 19 predicted proteins | sample SalPon2_B_H2O_MG_FD_185707 | JGI IMG/M metagenome (GOLD analysis project Ga0209965, IMG submission 185707) | Salt pond water microbial communities from South San Francisco under conditions of wetland restoration - Salt Pond MetaG R2_B_H2O_MG... | ecosystem: Environmental > Aquatic > Non-marine...
ATCCCACGCGTCGATGACATCAGTGACATCGCCTTTGTCGACGACCCACCCTTCCTCGGTGAGGTCGCCGGTCACTTCGACGGTGATCTTGTAGTTATGCCCGTGCGGTCGCGAGCACTTCCCATCATGATGCAGGATCCGGTGGCCCGAACTGATCCGAATCGGCTTCTCTTCTCCGATCAGCAGCGTTCGTTGCCCTACTTCCTGAAGCACACTTGTTTCGGATTCGTCTCTTGATATACTCTGAACCATATCCAAAGAATATTCGGAGAATATATAAATATTGAGTTTTGTTACTCTACCGATGGAACAGCAGCACCACCCCTATGTACATTCATCCTACTTTCACCGGACTCCTGGTCGCTTACGTTTAGCCACCCGGACCGAGCCGCAAATGTCCCTTGCACGCAACTACACGGTCACGGACGGGGGTGACAACTAATGGCAACTGAAGACACACGCGCGATTTTCACCGCTGTGTTCGCCGGCTCGATCGTTCTCGCGAATGTCCTCGCAGCGAAACTAACGTGGGTTGAGCTCCCCGGAGTTGGCGGCGTCGCCGTTCCCGCCGGCTTCGTCGCCTTCGGCGTGGCGTACCTCGCTTCAGACCTGCTTGTCGAGTACCACGGGAAAGAGTACGCCGCGACCGTGGTCAACGGAACCGTCGTCACGCTCATCATCGCGTATGCGCTCGTCTTCCTCGCAATTTGGATGCCCGCTGCCCCGTTCTACGGTGGCCAGGAAGCGTTCGTATCGACGCTTGGCGGCTCCGCATCAATCATCCTCGCCTCAGTTGTCGCGCTCGCGTTCGCCCAGCATCTTGACGTCCGACTCTTCGCCAATCTGAAGAGCCGTACCGCTGGTCGACATCGCTGGCTCCGGAACTGCGGTTCCACTGCAGTTAGTCAAGGCGTGGACACGGTCGTGTTCATCACGCTCGGCTTCGCCATTTTCCCGGCACTCGGCCTTGGTGGAGATCCAACGTGGGGCTGGGCGCTCGTGTCGATCGTTGCTGGGCAGTACATCGTGAAGTTGCTTGTTACACTGATCGATACGCTCCCGTTCTACGCTGTCACAGAATTCGTGGAACGGCCGGCTTAGCTGGGGTATGTGTTGAATACAATCACCGTTACTGAATAGAATTATGATATGGACCTCATTGTTTGAGATGTGTGTCCGACGTGAGATATGGTGGAATCTGTGAATATGAAATCGAAAGTACAGGCTAGTTAAATAGCAGATTGGTATTGCCGAGACAAATTCAGTTCAACATTCGTCGACTGAATGCTGTATTTAGACATCTTTCTCGGGAAAAAATATAAATTGCAGCTGAGCTTATCGCGGCTCGTTACATGTTATACAGGCGACGAACACTTTTAACCCCACACGGAAAGTTAGAAACACCTGTTCTCTTTCCAGTTCGTAACATCGGGAAGCGCTCAAGCGATAACACCCCAGAGTACACGGATGAGATCCCTGACCTGTCGACTGCAATGGTTAACGCTCGGTCGATACGTCAGAGGGAACTACAGTGGGATCGAATACAAGATGGCCAGACCTTGCGGAGTGAGATGGGGGTACCACAATCGACTATTATTTTCGCTGATAGTGGTGGATTTGATTTCCGCTCTGAGGAACTAGACACTGTCCCAGAGAAATCACTCGAAACACAGCAGACAATTGAAGCAGATATTCTTGGAACAGTCGATGTTCCCCTCTCACGAGAAAATAGGGAGCGAGAGAATAATCGGCGGGTAGAGGAGAATATACACCGGGCTATTGCAGCGAGTGATTCGCATGACGGCGATGGCTTACTTTTTGCCAGCATACACGGATACGATCCCGAGACAATACGGAATGGGATTCAATATCTCGAGAAAAACGGAGAATTCGATGGATACGCGCTCGGTAGTCTCGTTCCTATCAGAACCGACTACGAGAAGGTCACAAAGCTGATATTATCCGCTAGGCGAGCAACTGACAAGCACCTCCATGCGTACGGATTGGGCGGCCTCGTGTACCAACCATTACTGCTCTACTGTGGAGTAGACAGTTTCGACTCAAGTGCGTTTATCCGGAGTGCCGGTAACCGGAACTACCTGATCCCTGGGTTCGGAGGTGAGGAACTCCGACATATCGAGGATCTCGAATACCTCCCTTGTGCTTGTCCGGTCTGTAAAGACCGCACGCTCGACGACATCCGCGAAGATCGTGATTCTCTCGTGAAGCACAACTTATGGGCGCTCACACTCGAACTGCGTCGCTTCCGGTACATGGTGGAAGCAGGCGAGGACGTGGAATCATACCTCGATCTTCGCTTCCGTGGCAACGAAGTAACTGCCCGGGCCTACAAACTAGCGAAACAGCAAGTCAGGAGGCTCGCATGAGTGACGAACGCCCCACTATTCGACCGGTTAACCTTGGCCGACTGGTCGAACTAACTCACTTGTGTCGAAACGGCGCGCAGACAACGGATGACATCGTTGATGCTCTCGACGTGAGTAAACGGCGCGCACGAGAGACCATCCTCGAATCGACGCGTATCAGTCTCACTGAAGAAATATCTGACAAGGAAACCTACGCGACAACGACCGTCGGTGAGCGCTTTATCAATGCCGTTGAAGCGAGCGATTGGGAGAAAGTCAATTCGGTTCTAAAGACTCACAGTCCACACTACGGAGAGTTTCTCGGCCTATTCAAAGATGGCAACACCGTCGATCCGGATATGGCGCTGAAACTACTCGAAGACCAAGTCGAGTTTACTCTCTACGAGTATAACGAGACATCGTTAGATGTCATCGGGGCTTGGGCACAACGCCTCGGCGCGATCCAGCGAAATGCGTTCGATGGTACTTTCTATGCAGTCGAAAAAAAAGATGTGCCACCCAACTTTCCGTACGTATTGCTATCCGTTGCTGACAGCCTGGAGGAGAGCGCTGGCGTGAACCTAAAGAAACGGTATCTCTCGATCCCCGAACTTCGTGAGCATACCTGTGAGCGTCTCAGTTGTGACCGTGCTACGTTCGATGACGCGCTGCGGACGCTCGCACAACAAAACATCGGTCGGATAGAACTCTCCGGAGCACCGATCGACACCGGCGCGAAGGAAGCACGATACGGACTCAAAAGGATCGAACTGGCCGATGGTGACGGCGAACTCGTCACTACCGATCAGTCTTCAGAGCAGGTGATGTGTGGTGTCGAACAACTCGGTAAACAATACTACTACCTCGCGGTGTACGACCGCGACCTCCAATTCAACAACGATGACAACTGATAACTTCGAGATTACAGACGAACAGCGTGACTACTCATCCCTCGGTCTCGACGAGAACCCGTTCCCCTACAGCCCAGTACCCTCGGACAATCCTGAGGTTTATTGCGGACAAGATCACGTGGCGAACGCGGTAAGCGACACTGTATCATCGGTTCTCAGCACGGGAAAATCGAAACACCTCGTCATAACCGGAAAGTACGGAAACGGAAAATCTCACACCCTCAAATACGCACGCTCGCTCGTCCGTGACCGCGAAGACGTTCTCGTTGGATACGTCGCCCAACCCGGAGAAGGGTTCCTCGACATCTATCACGAGTTCATGTACGATCTCGGCTTCGATCGTGTACAGGAACTTGCGTACGAATTCCTTTCTCACGTCGCCCGGAAGCATACCGAGACGAATCCGATGGGGGCAGCCTCGATGAAACCTCTGATCGACGAGGGAGATATTCTGCTCTCAGAACTCGTTCCAAAAGCTGTCCAACTGCTAAGTGACGTCACAAAATTCGCAGACTTCGCTCGGGCTATTGTACATATGGTCTATGAGGACACGAACCTCTACGCGTGGCAGTGGCTCACCGCAGAGGGAATTCGGTACGAGCAGCGCAAGGAGATGGAGATTCACAGCGCGCTTGACGATGACACGATGGGTGTGCGTGCGTTTACTGCGCTTAAGAACATGCTCCTCGAACTCGGATATACCGGTGTGTTCACTTTCGTGGATGAGTTCGAGAGCGTAGCGCGACTCTCTCCGAAGAACGAACAGGCAACGCTCAACAGCCTGCGGCATTTGATGGATCAGAACAGTTCCGGACTCAGTATGATGTTCGGCTGTGCACCAGAAGTCTGGCAGGACATCATGAGCGAATACCACGCCTTCTCCGAACGCATCGGCCAAGAAGTCTCACTCCGACCAATGACGGAAGACCACCTGAAAGACCTCGTAGACTCCTACCTTGACCTCGCCTCCGGCGAGACCATTTCAGTGACCGACATTTTCGAAGAAGACAGCCTCCAACTCATTTTACAAAGTTCACAAGGAAACGTCCGACAGGCACTCTCGATCTGCAGCTATACGATTGATGATGCAGCCAGACGAGGACAGGCAAACATCGACTCAGAAATCATTCAAGAGATCGTCTCATAAGATTAGTTGTCGCAATTGGACTCCATGTCACCCCCAATCATTATTTTTCGTCGAGATCTCAGTGGATTAGATGATTGAACCACTTGTGCTGGCAGCGGCAAAAGATTACCTCATTACTGCTGGTACTGATCACGGGTATGCAGTCGTTGACGCGCAGTTTCTCGTGAACCAATGGGGAGAAACAGATGTCTCTGATAAAACTGTTGAGAGGCTCTCTCCGATCAACGCACTGAACCTCTCAGCAGGACGTCCAGATGCACTCGTAGCTGGACCGAACTCAGACGCGTTCGAAACGAGTACAGAACAGGTTCTCGCTCCGCTATTGTCTGTCATCGAAGCGAAAGGACATTCGGGTAGCTCTGTAAACGTCGCAGAGGCGATTACACAGGCATACGCACATCTTGACGAAGTTAACCTTGGATTCGCAGCAGTTCCGAAGGACAGCGTCAAATCAATCCACCGCCGTTTAGCTGGCGAACTTGACGTCGGACTGCTTATGATTGATAAGACTGGGGGCGTCGAAGTCGCTGAAAAACCACGGGCGGTCGGTGCATCAACGACTCCCTCGACAGAGACAGTTCGATTCCATGCTCGAATCGGAGCTGATGTTCCGTCGAAACTGAAGAAGAACCACCCAAAAAACGCACTGGGATACGCACTCGCAGTTGCTGCCGATGGTAGTGCCGAGACGCTATGCGAAGAGCATGTGATTGGAACTACGTCTGATGCACGATTAGATGCAGAAGCACTAGGTCTAGTCGTAAGTGGGGGTGGTGAGCCGGCCTTGACACCGAAAGGGACGGAATCTGTTCGAACACTCTCACATTGTTATAATGGTGTGTTACCTGCGCTGAAAAAAGTTAGCGAGTATTACCGTTCGCAAAAGCGTCTGATAGACGCTGAACCAGCGATGGGAATCGTGGCACGAGACGCGATTCTACAGTACCCACCCACACAAGAATTGCTCCACGTTTTGGACGATATCGCCGGAGAGGGGTCCGAGAAGTTTCGCGTAGATCAAGTCGCAAAGCGTCTTGCAAAGCGCCGCCCGGAATTCGCTATCGACTTGTTTCTTAGCACAGATCCAGAGACGCGTAGAGCCGCGCTACGAGATCGAAAGATACGGCTAGAGGTGTTTGATAAAGAACAAAACTATCACACGAATACGCTATTCCAATACAAAGCCGTGCTCTTCCATACTGGTCTCCTCACATCAAGAGGACTTGATACTCTTGCAGACCTAGATTTCTCTGAGGAGAAGCAGTCTCAGATGTGGATCCCCGAAAATAGTTTCTGAACTAATTATTCAATTACGCTTTTGTTACATAAAACCGAAGAGCAAAGTTCAAAACGATTATGAATAGTTGTCTATTCCGGATTGAGAACCAGTTGACGGGTCAGTTAGACAGTATTCAGCCGCTTGTTCAGGACTGACTGAGTCTTGTGAGTCAGCGAGCGCCGCTGAAAAATTCTTGAGGTAAGTCCCTTTCAGGCCAACTACCGTTGATCCGAACTCTTTGCCCTGCTCTGTCCGTGCAGGTACAGAAACTGTCTGTTCATATCTCTCTTCAACCGCCTCTTGATTAAACAAGACGACAGCCGTTTCTAACGGCACCGAATTAACTAGTTCATCAAGATTGATCGCCTCATAGTACGCCGCTCCCAACGCAAGGAAAACGGTATTGAATTTACCAGCATCAATCACGTCCTTCAGTCCCTGTGTGAGACGAAATTGTTCTTTCCGTTCAGTAATCTCTGTTCGGGACATCAAATTGAACGTGGCTTCGTAGGGGGGGAGGCGCTGGTTCTCGTTAATGAGTCCGAACCCCGCACTAATGAAGAACCGCTCTACCCCGTGATCCTTTCTCCTGAGCGTCTGAACTGCCTCCGTAATCCGGCGTTGCTGCTTTCCGGCGTACAAATCTTTCGCCCGAATTCCCTCAATCCCTAAGCTCTGTAGAAGACTCTCCACGTCTCCCTGCTTCGTACATTCCTGATCGACAACTGGATGATTCTCCGGATATGATTTTGTACCCGAACACTGATCGATAATCAGGATGCGCATTCAGAACTCCTCCAATTGAACCTGTATATCCCTGTTCGGCGCAAAATCAGAGTCGTATCCCAGTCTCTCCAACAATGTCTCTCGCACTCTTTTAGGGATATCTACGATTTCGACGGCATCAATATCAAACCGTGTCTCTCCTTTGGGGTGATAATAAAGGATCGTATCGTATCGACCAGCCTTTCTTCTTAGCGCTTCTGTGATGCCAGAAGGATCGAGAGAGACGCTTTGGGGGCCAGGCTCCCACCACTCGTGAATACCGTTCGCGTCAACAACACCAATCTCTGCGACCGGAATATCATGTACTGCGCTCCAGAGATCCTCGTACATGTCGATGAGGTATTCTTTTACACTGTCTCGCCCGAGTAGAGAGCTATTGGCAGGGGCAACGATTAGTACCTTCGGTAGATCGTGCTTGAACTGCTGATAAAATTCATAGGTATTGTGGAACCCGCGGCGTCGATTCCGGTTATTCCCCCGGAAGATGGTGACCTCAATGCCCAAATCATCACAGATCGGACAACTACACCGATCCCATGGGCGAGAGCGAAGCGTCTTCCGGTACCCTTCAAGCAGATTTTCATCATCAACCAGTTCTGAAGCAGCGTAGTTCTCTAATACCGTCCAAACCTGTTTGAACGTCGCCACTTCACCAGACTCTTCCTCAAGTGTTTGTACGACGTTACTCGATGTCTGTGGAAACATCTCAGCAACCTCTTGTGCGGTGCCAATGATCTCAAGATACTCATCGAAATCGATTGGATCGTCAGCACCATCCGCACGCAGTAGTTTCACAATTCGTTTCCGAAGATCATCACTGAAACTCGCCTGCAACTCGTATCCAAACTCGAAATCATCACGAAACTCGCTGGTTATCTCTCGAAGGAGTCTCGCATCATATATTTCATCGTGTCGGTGTTGCTCTAAGTAATCAACGAGTAAATCAAGCACAAGGGCCGATTCCGCGTACCAGCCGCGAATCCGACTCGAAATAGAGTCCCCCTCATCAAAAGCACGCAACGCATGTAATATCTCCTGACCGAGCATCGATTTTTCCACGGCAGTTCTGAGATCGTCGCCAGGTGACGCATATCGAACGCGGATGGCATCGAACCGTTCGTCGGCGTTCAGGTGATAGTTGCTCCCACCGGTCCACGCCGCACGGAGCATGCTCGCGCTGTCGATCGAAGACATTCCAGTCCGGCCGATCGTCTCGAAGCCGTCCGCCTTCGCAAATCCGAAGACGTGGGTGTCGACACGTGTCTCGTGTTCCGACTGGTAATCGGCTATTCGGTGGCCCACCTCCGTCACTATTTCCTCGACCTGTTCGAGTTGGCTACCAGCAACGCCCCCGATCCCAACATACTGATAGCCCATCTCAAGGACTTCGTTGAGTGCTTCGCCGTATGAAGTCGGGTCCCAGCCCTGGAACGCGGCCATCAGACGGAACGACCAGTCCCCATCGTCGTAGAGTTCGCGAATCTCGGCCGCATTCTCCAGCGTCATTTCATATCGCGCCTGCTTGTCGTCTTCCCTGTACACTGCGCGGGGGTCTTGATCCATACGCCGTAGAATTTCCGAAAGGCTCCCCTCAAAGTCATCACTGGTGAGCGATTCAGCAGTAGACACACCGTATATTGACTTGTCGTACCGCTCGACGAACTCCGGCCACTCTGTCGGCCACTCGTCAATCATGACGTCCACCTGCTCGGTGAGCTTTGACGGTAGATCGTGTTCAGTAAAATCTTGATCGAAAGCGCGCTCGTTGAGATAGAGACGTCCCTCCTCTCTTCCAGAACCGAGTACGAGGTGGTCAATCGTGACTCCGACTGTCACGTCGAGTTCCTCATAGAACTCCAACATGTCTTCATTCCCGTACCGGGGAAACGGGAGTGATTTGTACCCCCATGCCCCGCAGTCACTGATGGTTGGGAGCCAATTTGGTATCGTGAGTTGCGGATCGTCGTACACCCCATACTCAGTAACCCTCTCGTACTTGCGCCGACTGTCTTCCACCTGTTCGCGAGAGATCAGCACACCATCGATTGGTGTCGTCTCGTGGTCGAAAATATCCCAGATGAAGTGGCGTTCCCGCTCCTGTTTATCAAGAATAGAAAGTTCGTCATGAACAAAATCGTAGCGGGCATCAACCGCGTCCTCCCACTCGGGGACGTAGAACTTCATAGAGTTAGTTCACCAGCGCTGGGTTACGTCTATTCCTATTTCAATCCATCCTATCTCCGCATAGTCACTCGGAGGGATCCGCCCTGGAAGATGGAGATCAAAAACCAACGCCGATCCGAGTAAATGAGGGGATTACTGTATGGTCTGCTCGAACCTATTTTTTGGCTTCACTGAGATCCCTGTCTTATCACTGTAGCCGCTACAATTCATTTGAAGACTCTTCTGAGCACGGTAACGATCTGTGAGAGCAATATTGACAGTGGTCACCGGCGTCAAACTTCCCGAAGTTGCTATTCTCCGCTTCCATCACTATGTTCGCTAACTCTCGCTTGAATGATGACTTTTCCTCCGAGCTGAATTTTCGGGTTTCAACTCCCGGACCCACCTCGCCGACGTATACGTATCCGACTTCCTCAACGAACTGACCAAGGATGTCCTCACAGGCGAGCAAGTAGAGTGGGAGCTGGTTGTTTTCATCGAGATCGCGTTTCTGCGTTGTGGCCTTGTAATCAAGAACGACGAGCGAGCCGTCCGGTTTCTCGTAGATGGCGTCGATGATGCCAGTAACGTCGGTTCCCGCCACGTTGATGGAAAAGTCACGCTCAGCCGCGAGGACATTCCACTCCGCTACCGGCGTCTCGAAGAAGCGACCGATACAATCGTTCACCTCGTCGGCGACGTGCCCCAGATTCTGCTTCTGAGCGATTTCTTCACACAGGTCGCACCACCCGCTTTCTGTCTCAATATTGTGCTTCGCCGCTTTTTCTGCGACCTCGTGGAACAATACTCCACGTTCGCGAACAGAGCCCGAAGTCCCTGAGTACCCGTCACCGCGGTCAGCGTCGGACCAACCACGACGGTCGTCGAAGGCACGAACAACGTAATCAAGATAGTGCTGTCGGCTACAAGTCTTGACACTCTCAAGCGAAGTGTAGCTGTGTCGCCGCTTGACGCGTTTCGTCCGTTGAATGTCCAGTGAGGAGACATGTATTCCGACATCGGCTGGGTCATGCTCTCTGAGATCCCCCCGTGCTACACGTCTGGCGAGATCGAGTACGTGTCGACGAACCTCTCCTTGTCGTTTCCTCCCTTCGGAGGTGTCGATCATTACCTTGCCGAAAGGACTCGGGAGGTCGAGGACACGTTCTGACCAATCTTCTGTACTGTCCGGTAATGATTCGAGCACGTCGTTCCAGATAGGGAACTCAACGCTACCGATCGCGTACGGGAGTGAATCCGGGAGAATCGTGTGATACACGTCCAGCGGTACTTCGGTGTCGTTCTCCTCAGTCGATCCCTCGTTTCCGAAAAGAACTAACTGGTCCTCAGCACGGGTGACTGCGACGTGAAACACCCTCCGGCTCTCTTGAAGATCACGGATGAGTACGTCCCGGTCCAGCGGTGATTCTCCATCTCCGGCGTACGAGGCGAGAGCGTCGAACGACTGACGACCCCGATTTGGTTCCCAGTCTCCGGCTGACAGGCTCGGGATCATGACAACCTGAAAGTCGAGTCCCTTACTCTTGTGGACGGTCATGATATTGACCGCGCCTGACGCCTTCTCTGACTGGTCGGTGGGAGATTCAAGTCCATCCTCTGCGGCGAGATATCGCTCAATGTCGTCGACAAAATCTGTCGTGAGTGTCGGTTGAACGATTCCCTCCGCAATGGCATCGATCGCCCGATCGATCGCTCCCAGATCTCTTTTCTCCTGCTCTGAGAGGTACCACTCGATATCGGTCGTTTCCTTGAGCCTGCTGTAGAGCCCGCTGACGGTGTGAGTATTCTTCTTGTCCCAGAGTTCTGTGAAGTGGCTCCGAGCGGTCCTCACTCGATCTGGTTCGAAAAACTCCTCATCCGGTATGTCAGTGAGTGCCTCTGCGAGTGGTAGGTCCGCAGAGTTGAGCGTTCGGAGATCGCGGTCGTGAAGTTGGTACCGCATCGTGAGCACCCGGTTCATGCTCACCTCATCACTGAGATCTGCGAGGGCACGAAGATACGCGAGGACCGTACCGGCACCGACACCGACATCTGGACTCGAATCCGGGAACTCGTATGGAATACCAGCGTCCCGCAGATAGTCGGTTATCACGTCTGTATGGCGCTTCTTTCGAACGAGAATGGCAACGTCCGCGAAGTCGTACTGCTGATCGGACAACTCCGGACTGTCACTCGTCAGATCAAGTAAGACGCGTGTTAGGCGACCTGCCTGATCTTCCTCGTCATCGAATCCGGAGACGGTTGCCACACCATCAACCGCCTCTTTCCTCTCTCCTACGGCCTCCAATCGCTTGTCGCTCCCCCGTCCGTCCAGGCGTTCGATCGCGTCGTTTGCGAGGTCAAGTATCGGTTGCTTCGATCTAAAGTTCTCCTCGAGAGATTCATCGTTCAACTCTGGGAACGCACTGCTGAGCCTCCGGGCGATATTCTCGATGTTCGCTCCGCGCCACTCGTAGATGGCTTGATCGTCGTCTCCAACGACGAATAGATTCCCGCTATCGGAAAGTCGCTCCACGAGCTCAAACTGGATCGAGTCGGTGTCCTGGAACTCGTCACAGAAGACATAGTCCCACTGTCCAGAAATGTTGTCGTGGTGTGTCGCATCCGACAGCAGATCGAGCGTTTCGAGAACGAGATCGTCGAAGTCCAGTAGTGCCTCCTCACGTAGACGCTCCTCGTACGCTTCGTATCCTTGTGTCAGGTCGTATGCCTCCCGAGCGAGATCGACGAACGAAGAGAGCTGGCCTGTTAGGGAGAAGCCCACTTCGGGTACTCCTTTCGGAGCAGACCCGTACGTTCCGAAGAGGTACCCGGGAAGCTTGAATGCCGAACTGATGTCCCCGTCGACGATCCGCTCTTCGTTGTCCACGAGGTACACCTGTAGCCGCTCGACGACCTCCACGTACACATCGAGAAACTCGTTAACGTTCTCCTCAACAGGAGATCCACCGAGCCCGTCACGATGGTGGATGAGTTCCCGCTTGAAACGCTCTAATCCCTGATGAAGGGTCGAGAGTCGCTCTCGAGTGATCTTCCGCCAATTATATCGAAGGTAGTCACTGGCACTCCTCTCGATACGTTCGACGAGCCTGTGGAGGTCGAAAAGTGTGTCTGCCCCGCCGAGGAAGGATCTCAACTCCGCGGGGGATGTCCCGTCGCTCTTCATTGAACTGATGAAGTTCGTCAACTTGGTCTCCGCACCCGACCCATACGACTCGTCGTCATAGATCTCGGGGGATATAAACCGATAATTAATCTTATCCAACACTTCGAGAACGAGTTCGTATTTCTCCGTCTCTGAGGCGACCTCCATCTCTGGGTCCAATCCCGTGTGATATGGGTATTCGGTCAGCAACCGATGGCAAATCGAGTGGTAGGTGTACGCGTCGATATCATGACCCTTCGCTCCGATCTTTTCACCGAGCTTAGCCTGCATTGAGTCGGCCGCTTTGTTTGTAAAGGTGAGCGCAAGAATGCGATCCGGATCTACGTTTCGTCGATCGATGAGTCGCTCTATCTTCCGCACCATCGTGAACGTCTTTCCGGTTCCAGCGCCAGCCAATACCCGCATTGGGTATTCATCCGATTCGATGATCCGTTTCTGCGCGTCTGAGGGGGTGATTTCGTCGCCAGCCTGTCCAGTGTCTGTCATTCGATCCTCACCTCCTCTCCGAGGTAGTCTGGACACATCTCCATGTAGGGACAGTCATCACAGGCATCGTGATAGATCTCCGACCACGGATCTGGTTCGAAGTCCCACGTGAGAATACCTTGGTACGCCTCCCGGATCAACTGCCAGATCGTTCCGTGGTTGTCCATACATAGGCTCGTCACGTCGCGTCCCTTTCCGGAAACCTCGGGCATGACTCCCTCTCTCGTGGAAATCGGTTCGTGGTCGTGGAGAATTCCATAGTAGACGAACGACACGTCCATTCCCTCTTCGAAGAGGGCCGTCTCTCGAATTCCTTCCAGATAGACCGCTGCTTGGATCGCGCTTCGAACGAGTTCCGGCCGATACGTTTCTCCTTCGAGGTGCTTCTTCAATTTCCCTGCCGTTCGACTCGTGATGATCCCGTGAAGATTGCCCTTGTAATCGATCAGCGACAGCCCCTCATCCGTTCGAACGACGTTGTCTATCCTCCCGCCGACGTTCGTCCTCTTATACTCCGCCCCGACCGTGATTTCAGTCGCAGCGGAGTTGCGAGCGTGTTTGACCCCCGGCCCGTTTCCGAAATATGCCTCGACACCTGCTCGCGTCAGTTTGCGATCGTACTCGTAGTGAGATCGCGTGTTGTAATCGTCCGAAGAGCACTCACGGGACCACCACTCCTCGAAATATTTACGAGCACGCTCCAGTATCTTGATCCCATTCTCCCCAGTCTCGGTCTCGTCACAGACGCTGGCGATCGTCTCGTGATATACGACGCCTCGATTCTTATATCGCTCCCCGTCCGGCGGCCGTTCAATCCCTTGATCGTATTGGTACTCATATCGTCTGGGGCATTCGACGTACGCGGCGAGTCTGGAAGGGGATACAGTTTGGTCAGTGTCACTCACGACGGACCACCCCCTCGGCGAAGTCAGCACGAGCAGTTATCGCGGCCGCGATCTCATCTCCACGCTCACTCTCTGCGAGTAGTCGCTGTATCGCTCCGAAGTTACGCTCGATCTCCGTGAGATCCAGCTGTTCGTCGGCCGTCGGAGCACGACGAATTTCGTCCAGTGTTCTGTCGATACTGTCGAGCGAATGGTCCACTGCCCGACTTTCTGTGCGAATGTCCCGTTCAGCGACCTCAGTGATCTGTGGGAACTCTTCCAGGAGATCGATCAAGAATCGCGACGGACGCCGATACTTCCCAGGGTCGGAACGTCTCTCACGGTACGTCGTGAAGTAGAGACGCTTGCTTGCACCACGCGCAGCGACGCCCATGAGTCGTCGACTGTAGTGGCTGTAGTACGCACAAAACGGTCGGGTATCAACGCTCGTTGCCGTGTCGAACGTCTCTTTCACCTCGTCACCCGTCGGCGCAGAGACCATCGGATACTCCGGGATCTTCTCTAAGTGGGAACGCGGAAAGAGCCGATTCACCCGGGGATCGGAAGGATACTCCTGGTCGACCGCGTTCACGACGAATACCGTGTCCCACTTACCCGTCTTGATCCGCTGTGCAGTGTCGACGAGTACCCCACCCTCAGTTGAGTCAATATCCTCGCCGTAGCCGTCCGGTGCGGCGTGTTCGAATGAGAACTCGATGAGATCCCGAAACTGGTCCCATGTCGGCTCGATCAACGGGGACTGATCTGCGAACTCTGCGAGTTCGACGATATCGTTCACGTGGGAAAACTGCGCACGCGCATCGATCTCCGGCTCGTCCTCCGCGATACGCCGTTTCAATCCGGTAAGGTGTATCCACTCCCAGAGTCCTTCCACGAGAGAGTCAGCAGACTCTATCTGTCCGATTGGCGGATCCTCACCGACTCGTGTATCGAGAAGTGCGTTGGCGTCGTCCTCAACGGCTTCCGACTCCGCTAACGTTCGTGTGACAGTGTAGAGTTCCCGTACCGAGGGATCGTTTCTGAGGCCGCTGACCGTGGTCGATGCAGTCGGGATACCCCTACGGTTGAGCGATTCGATGACTTCTCGTATTGGAGATCGATTGTCCTTCAGAACGATGGCGATGTCGTCATAACGGAGTGATTCTTCCTCACGGAGTAGTTCGATCTCTTCGGCAACCGCTCGTATCTGCTCGTCGAACGTGGTGGTGTTCAAAACTGCCACGTGACCCCTTTCGCCGTTAATATTGACAGTTCGACCCGTCGCAAGACGCGCGGCTACTGCGTCGACTAGCGATTCAATGTTTCTCTGGGGATGATCTATAGTTTCCACGTCGTCGCCGAGGTCGTCGACCCGAATTTCCCCCGACTCGTTTCGGGTCCGTTGAACGGCGCTCTGCTCGACAACGACCCAGTGTGTCTGTGTATTCCTCGTGAACTCCTTGACGTACGCCCGCTCGGCGGTCGTGTAGTCTTCTGCCTCAAGAACGATGACTGCCGAGGGACTGGTTACCTCTACTGTACTATTCTTTGCCACCTCACGGGCCGCGTGAACCACCCTCGCGTGTTCGAGGTGATCCGACTCATCGAGATGTTCTTGGAACGCGGTGTGAGCTTCGGTCAACTCGCCGAGAACCTCGTCATTTGTGACCGGCGGCCCCTGCCATGATGCCACCACGGAAAACTGTTCGACGTCCCCGGTAAACGAGTCCTGTACTGATGCGTCGTCGAGATACTCTGTCTCCCATTCCCATTGATCTAGGAATTGCTTGAAGAGAAAACTGCGTTCGTACGAGGAGAGCCGGTGCGGTGGGTCATCCAACCGATCAATCGTGCGGTGGGCGTGCCGCACGAGCGACTCGACACGCGGCTGTTCCACGGCGTCGATTTCAGTTCGGAGTTCATCTTGAATGGTCTCAGTACCACTACTGAATCGTTTGAGAACGAGCACATCATTTATCCCGTACTCGTTGACGAGGTCTGCGTAGAGAGCTGTGATCCCGTCCGGGAGCGTCCCCTCAATAAAATCCACCCGGTGAAGAGCGTCTCCGTCGAGGGAAGCGCTGGTAGCCATAACTAGTTGACTGACCGACTATTGTATAAGGATTGTGTCGCAGTCTACGAATCCTCACCCTGAGAGTCATTACATTTATGTGATTGATCCACTAGGTATCAAAGAGTGTCAGAGGGGATCGAATCTCTCACCGGTTCACAATTTACCACGTTCGTGGTATTGGTGGACGATTGCGTCGGTGAGCATGTGTACGAGAACCGCGCACAACTCCGGAGCATCCCGTATCTGAAAGAGTTCGGGTTCGATCGCGTGATTCACGATGATCTCTGGGACAACAACTTCCGACTGGTCGACTACGTACTGTTGAACCCGAACGAAGTCGACCCGGAGACGGTTGAATTCCCACTCGTCCACGTGACCAATCAAGAGAACCTTGTGGAAAACGGCGAACAACATCTCGTTAGAGGACTCCTTCGTGAACGCAGTCGGGAAGATCCGTACATTCTCGTGGTCGACACCGACTCACCGTCGACGCCTGCGTACACGACCCGGAAATCAGTCCGAGACGAATTCGTTCCGAACACCGTCACCCGGTTCGAACGGAGCGTTGAGGATTACATCGACGAGCATCTTGACTCTACATTACCGACGGCTGATACTCGGAACCTCTACTATCACCGTATCTCGCATCAACACAACAAGGTCGGTGCGCCAGCGGACTCCTTGCCTGACCTCTTCGACTACGACAAGGCTCCTCCGAACAGTCCTGCGTGGGAACCGTTATATTACTTCGTCAACCACGACTTGGAACGGATCTTAGAGGAGTACACTGAAAGGATTCGAGAAGCGCTCCGGTCATGGACCGAGCGCGGCGACGTCATGAAGATCGCAAACAACATGGATTCGATGCTCACCCGCTGTCAGTTCAGCGAGGCACAACTCAACGAACAGCGAGAGCGTAACGAAGGGTTGTACCCCGATGTCTGAACTGCGTCGTGCGACCGGTACCCCGGGCAAAATTCTCACGGGGTACGGAACGATTCGAAGTGCTGAGCTGAAAGCAATAGACGAGTTCCTCGTGGAAGATACCTCCCTCTCTGGGGTGACGAAGCGGTTCGGGCGGCCGGACTCGAGTGCTACAAGCGGTTACGAGTCCAGCCACATCGAGGACTGTATCAAGTTCATGCACACCCTCGATCTCATTGACCGGAGCGCACAAGATGTCGTCAAGCCTCTCAACAGGGACATATACCCAGAACTCTCTTTCCAGGCGCGCTTACTCCACCATATTCGTTCACAGCACGGTGACGAATATCAACTCGCAGAGATCCACGACCTCCTCATGGAACACACGTCGACAGAGAACGAACACGGATTTCGACGTGTCCCGGAGGGGGATCTCGTCGAATTACTCAAAAAAGAGAGCAAGTTCGACATCCAGTGGCGTACGGAAAAGACGTCGATGTGGGCGAACTTGCTCGATCCGATCGGAGCTATCTCGTATTCCACCGAACATGATGAGATAGTGACTTCTCCAACGCGTGTCCTCCTCCACGAACTGCTCACCTACCATCAGACGCATCGCGACGACCCGGAAGGCATTCTCCAGGCACTCGAATGGATTCATGAGGAATTTATTCCGGTGTTCCACGACCTGAGCGGCGCACCCCGACTCCACGTCGGAGTCGCCGACACGATTGACAACATGGCAGACGACGGCACGCTCGATCTTGTGGGAATGACTGACGTAACAAAGACTGTCCGACTTCCGTACCGTATCGACGATACCGAAGAGCCCGCACGCTACAAGATCGGTGACCTCCCCAATCGACCGGCGTACTGGTATCCACTGGAGCGAAGCGAACGGAGGATCGAACGATGACCGAGATGGACATGAACTGGGACCCCGAAGTCGTTGAGAGGTTCATCAAACCCGAGTCCCAGCAGAAGGATCCCGAAGTATTCCGAGAAACGCACGTCCCGATCTCTAAGATCAGAGCCGAAATTCTGCGTCCACACGACAGCAGTTCCGAATTCGTGTCCGAGGAGGATTTCCGCGATGCCGTCCTCAAGTCGGAACTCAAAGACGACAACCGGATCTTCATCATCAAGGGGGAGGTCGGTTCCGGTAAAAGTCACCTCTGTCAGTGGCTCGAATACGAGATCAACGGATACGGGGACGTCTCCGAACAAAGCGACTCGCACGTCGCGATCCACATCTCGCGGAGTAACACGAAACTCGACGAGATCCTCGAGATACTACACGAACCAATCGACAAAGAATACGAAGAAGTCGGGTCGATCGGAGACTTGGACCCGGACGACGTTGCTGACTTCATCGTACAAGGGCTGTTGACCTTCCACAAGGATCGAGGACAACTCAAGGGATTCGAACTTGAGGAATTCCTGGAGGATTTCGACTCCAAGACATCGTTCCGTGACGTACTCGTCGATAACCTGACCGACTATCAGAAGGCGGTCGAACAGGAAGGAAAAGAGCAGGCCATCGACCTGTTCACTCGAGACGACTACGGTGATATCTGTTTCAGCGGCTTCGGTGACGCTCAGTACCAGACGGACACTTATCCCGCGCTCCGACGGGCGGTTCACGATCTGTTGACGAACAACCTCGGCATCGAGAATTTCAAAGGGCAACTCGAGGAACTCTCGGACGCATACGTAGAGGCAGGGAAACGGCCTGTTCTCATCTGTGAGGACCTGACGACGTTCAACGTCCTCAAAGACGATCTCCTGGATCACATCTTCGATCTGTCGAGCAGTCACTTTGACATCGTTCTCGGGTGGACCTCGGGATGGGAGCGAGAGAACATCGACGACGCTCTCTCAACCAGTGACGACTCCCTTTCCTACATGAAACAGCGCTCTCAGGGATACCTCAGCATGACCGACGATCAGGGTCGTGCGTACTTCCTTGAGGACAAGTCAGCGAGTCTATTGCTCGTTCAAAAATACTTAGAGGCAATAAAGAAAAACTCCGAGACGACTAAGAACATTCCGGAGGACGGATTCGATCAGATCTACCCGTTCAACGAAGCGTTTGTCTATTACGTCTATCAAAACCTCGTTCAGGACGGGAACCGGCAGCAGACCCCGCGAGTACTTCTCGTACACGTCATCGCTGACTGCCTTACATCGACCATTCCCCCGTTCAAAAAAGTCGAGACAAATGCGTTTGTCGAGTCCCGGCCATCCGTCGTTTCGCTGGAAGAGACGGAGAGCTGTCAACGCCTGACGAAATGGTACGGAAAACGAGACCCGGACAACGAGAAACTCTGGGTTCCCGAATCGATATTCGAGACGTTCGGCATCGAGTTCGAAACTGGGTACGCCGAAGACGGTATCGTCTATTTCGACCTCGACAGGATCCTCAGTGGAGCTAATCTCCTCACTGCTCCGGTTGACGGAGACGCAGACCGGACTGGTAGACCTACCATTGAGCAGGACAACTCAGGTACCTCAGACGATGTGCCGGACGAAAAGGGACCGGACTCTGGCGACTCGACCGATGAGGAAGGTTCGGGTTCAGAGGAAAGCCCTGACGGTGATGACGGAACTGACGTTCCTACCGGACCACAAATACCGACGGAGAAGTCCACACAGTTTCAAGAGTGGATAAAACACGGGAGTGACTATCCCAGTTCGAACACGCTTCGCGATGGCGTACGGGTCGCGCTGAGTCGGTGGTACGAACCGACGCGCCTCGCAAACGAAAATTCGACAGCGCAGTCGACCAATGGGATCTATTACGCTCGGGGGAGCGACATCCCGGTCGAGATAAAGGGGCCTGACCAGCCCTCGGATCGGAGTTACACCATCGAGCACGGTGTGGATAATTACGAACTCTATTCGAAACTGCTGTACGCCGGCGTCAACGGCAACTTCGACGATGATACCAACGTCGACAAAATTCGGGGATGGGCTGACGATAGAGTAATCAATTACCGGAAAAACATGCGGACTGAGATCGAAGGTCATCTCCCCGAAGAAATGTCCGTCGAGGAGTTCGTCGTCCTGTCGAAGTTCCTCATCATGAATGCCGGACAGGGCGTTTCGGAGGTCAAACGAGACATCCTCTTTGAGGATTACAAGAAGCGGAGTTCCTCTCCGCTCTATAGGGACTCGAATATCGACATCGATCTGCCGATAGGTATGTTGGACGCGTTCAACATCGTTACGAGGAACAGTTCGGATATCGGTGGGTTGGTGGAGGGATTCTTCCTTCTAAAAAAGAACGTCGTTGACCACGAGCGGTTGGATTCAACTGTGAAAGGAGTCAACGAGAACCTCGAGGAGTACATTGAGGAGATGGCCTACGTGAGCGTCGAAGACCTCCCCCAGGCGTACAAAATCGGAACGACCCGAAACAACGCGAACACCGAGGTTAAATCGCTCATCACGGCTATCTCCGATTTCTCAAACGAACTTCTCAAGCTCAAACAGAACACGTCCTTCGATCCAATCGAGGAGGAGATCCGAACTTACGCGGAGGTATTCGAACCGATTCACAACAAACAGAAACTCCTCGATATCTACGAGCAACTCGATGAAAGCCTCACTCCACTCGGAGTCACCAGAAGGGGCAGGTGGGAGTCTGTCGGGGACTTACTCCGGGACGAGGATGCGACACTCGACCTCGATGACTTCGGTGATGCGCTCACCCAGTATCAGTCTGTAGAGGCAGATAGCCCAGTGGAAATCATGTCCGTTCTTCACGGTTACCAGCAGGCGAAAGAGCAACAGAAGGCTTGGAAGGTCTATGACGTGCTCATCGACATGGTCGCGGAACTCGAAGGGGCTGGTGGTGCCGATCAGACCGACTTCGAAGAACAACTCCGCGAGTCTGATGAGTTTGCCTCTTTCGGAGATAAGCGTGACCAAGTTCTCGAGTCACTCGGGGGTGCCAGATAATGCAGTCGACCCCGAATAGCAGATCCCTAGAGGATTCCGCGGAGCGTCTTCAGGAGAAGGCGAAGAAGGCAGACAGAGCACAAAACATCGAGCAGCGCGTCTCCACGGCGAGAAATGATGTGAAACGCATCACTAGTGCGCTCACAAACCTGAACCAGTCACTCCGGGATCTACACTTCTACGCCGACGTCTTGACCGAGGTGTTCGACCAGCAGCAACCGGCACAGGTGGACGACGCCATTGGGAGGGCACTCGGGGCCGTAGATATCACTGACGAGGAGTTGCTCGAAGAAGCGGACGAGGGTCGACTGCTCGACATCAAAGACGACATCGACCAAGCGGAAGACGCCATCACGAACGCGAGATCAAAGGTGGAAGAGGAGATCGACGATCACGTCGAGAGGTGGCGTGACGACATCGACTCCGCCAGAGAATTAGACCGAATCATCAGCGGTGGAGACTCCGAGTTCTCACAGGTTCTCTACAACATGGACAACTTCCTCGGTACCGACATCGACAACCCCAGAAACAATCCGTCGGCGCTCGCAAACCGCTGGGAGCGACTGAAGGAAGCGTGGGACGAGGAAGGCGGGAAGCAAGGATGGGAGGCGTTCCAGTCCGAGTACGATCTCAGCGACTCTACCGTGAGAAGGCTTAGAAAATTCTCGGAACAGAAATCGGTGAACCTCTCGCAGTTTACGATAGAAAATCTCGAAGAGATCAAACAGGTCGACGATCTCGAATCCGCGATCACACTGCGGATCGGCTCATCATGAACGATCCCGCAAAGCGCGCGGAAGAGGTCCGGAACGCGTATACGAAGCATCTGATCGGTGATCTCGGTCCGGCAGCACGCGATGTCTACCACCGGATCCAGACTACCGACGCCGAAGAACAGTTCCTCGGATCACGCGGCCCATACCTACAGGCCCTTGATATTCCGAACTGGAGTGAACTGTCGTGGGAGGAGTTCGCTTCCGACGCCGGAATTCATCATCAGATCCGCCACGCATTTTCCGAACTCGGGTTTGAGAGGCTTTACGACTTCCAAGAACGGAGCATTCGAACCGTCAAAAGCGGAGACAACGCCCTGATTACGGCTGCGACCGGTCGAGGGAAGACCGAAGCCTGGCTCATCCCGATTCTTGACTACATCCTGCGTGCTCGGGAAGGTGAAATCGATGACTGCGACCCCGAGAGCGTCAAAGCACTACTTATTTATCCGACGAAGGCTCTGGCACAGGACCAACTCAAGCGACTGATCGAGTATCTGTACAAGATCAACGCCGAACTTCCCGCGCGGAAGCGGATCAAGGTCGGCATCTACGACGGTGATACACCCACGAACACGAGTGACAAAGGTGCCGAGGGGTATCTCCGCTCTTCGTTCAAATACTTCGAGTGCCCCGGATACAACGACCAACTGGACAAGTGCCAAACCTGTGGGAAAGGGATCCGTGTCATTCCGGAGTCGGGACGGTTCGTCGCGAAGCCGGAGAAGCCGATGTGTGAGGACGACGTTCCACTCGAATTCATTCATCTGACAAAAAAAGATGTCTTACAGGAAGATGTCGACATCGTGTTAACGAACCCCGACACGATCAACCTGAAGTCCCTCAATGTCAACGCGCCTGACGAGCATAACACATTTATCTACGAACCTGATTTCCTCGTCTTCGACGAGGTACACACGTACACCGGTCTCTTCGGCAGTTACAGTTCGTGGCTCGTTAAGCGGCTTCGTACCCTGCGCGAACACCGATTCGGCGAGGATGACCTCCAAGTAATCGCGAGTAGCGCAACGGTCGGTAATCATGAAGAGCTTTTCCGTAAGGTGAGCGGTGCCGAAGAAATATCACACGTCGGTGAAGACCCGCGTGAATTGACGTTTGAGCGACCGAAAGCGCCGCCTGACTCTCTACTGACCGAAGAAATATCTGAGGAGCAGTTACTGGAAATGGCACGGCACGAGGAAGCGACACCACAGTCGCTCCAACCCAGCCACTTCGTCGTAAAGGGGCACGGCCAACTCGACAACAACATCCTCGAAGACACTGTCGCGGACTTACTGTTTAATTACCTCTCTCGAGAGTCACCCGAGGACGACACGCGTCGGATGATCCAGTATCTACACTCGGAACTGAATGATCGACCACAGACCCGGGGAGAGATCCTCGATAAACTGGAGTCGGAATATTCACTCTCGGGCAGTGAGAGTGAGAGGTTGCTTAGCAACTTTCGGACGCTAGGCGAGTTCTCGGGCTTATTGGAGAACCGGAGTCACATGTTCTCGTGGCCGGTCGACGGGTTCTATGCCTGTGCTACCTGTAATGCGGTATACCGATCTCCACGAGACGAGTGTACTGAGTGTGGTGGCGGGTTTATCACCCGCTCGACTTACTGTAACCACGGCGCTGAGGAGGCGCTCGTCGCGTGGTACTGTCCCGAGTGTGACCAGCTCGACCCCTACGTGCCGACAGAACACGGTGGTAGTAACTGGGACAACGAACACTTGTGTCAACGGTGTGGAGTTGCTCGAAACGACGACGTCCCGGCGACACGGGTTACTTTCTCACCTCTGTTGGAGTGTACAGAGTGCTCCACTCGTCGTGAACGTACACCCCCGACCGATTGCAATGCCTGCGGCTCCCGTACGGTCAGGACTGGGGAGTCGACAGCGACCTGCGTGAACCCATCGTGTGAGCGAACGGTCTCCGTGTCATTTGCTTGTGACGAATGCGACGGTTCCGACTTCGAGATGGTCGCCTCCCCGCTGGCAGTCGACTGCCACTCCTGTGGAGAGACGAACACCGGCGTCGGATTCGGTAGTGTCACCTGTTCGTGTGACGCAACGATTACCAATACACACGTCCTTCCGTGGATTTGTAAGAACGAGACGTGTAAAAGGCGGTTCTACGAGAACTCGCCGCCGTCAATGTGTAGCTGTAACTCTCGGACCTTTGTCCGCGGAGGTCTGTTCGAGGTGTTCGACAGGGTCGAGTGTAATAACTGTGGCTTTGAGGGCCCCACGAGAGCCTCCTGTGAATGTGCCGACCCCTCTCTTCAATCGAAGCGCGTTGAACCCCAAGAGTACCTCACAATCGACGCATCGAGCCAACTCCGCAGTCCGACCGACTTCCGATCTGCGGCTCCATGTTACCACTCCGGAACGAGCTACAGCGTGTCTGGACGAGGTACCAGATATACGGAACTGACCCGCAGTCCGAACAATCTCGCAGTGACGACGTCGCAGTATCTGCTTCGGAGCGTCGCCGACGATGAGGGGTTCGGGTCGGCGAAGATGCTGTCGTTCTCGGACTCGCACGGTGACATGAACCAGTTGGGACGGGATTTCAACGACCCAGAGGAGGACACTTCAGTTGATCAACTTCTCGTTGACGGAGTACTCTCGAACCAGGGACCGGGCCAGTCATGGATCTCGTTCGACACTGTACTCGCGACATCCGGCGAGAAACTCGACGAGATAGAGACCACTCTCTCGACACTCCGTGATGTCAAGGAGGGTACCGTAAACCTCCGTCAGCGGCTCAAAGGTAGGGCTCGGCGTCGTTGGGACGCCGATGAAGCGCTTGAAGACCGCATGTTCCGGCGGGCGATCCCGCACACGTACGGTGGTCGTTTCCGTGAGCGTGAGCCGCCACTCGTGCGCGACGGGATTCTCGACATGCGATTGGACCCCGACATCGAACTCACTGGGGGCGAGCACGAGGTAATCCGGATATTAGCTGAAGAGGGGAACAATGTCAACGTCGACACGGTCCACGGGGAACTGAATCGTGACGACGTCGGGCGATCCGTAACGACAATGGACGACAAAGGAGTCATCGACTATGACCCAGATGACGGGTACGTCTCCCTTTCACCGTCCGCGTTCGAACTCACCGTCGCCGGAGTCAACGATGAGTTGAGTTACTATCCCGACAAAGGTACCACGTTCAGCACGTTTGAATCGTCGTTTGACGCGGTTCCCGACGACTGCGTTCCATTCCGAACCTCATTCGAGGAGCAGCAGGAATTGGACAATCCCCGGTACAACCACCGTGCGTTCCTCATCGACTACTCCTCTCCGATGATGCTGTGGAGCGAAGTGTATCTCGGGACCACTCCCAAGCAGAAGCGGCGGAATATCGAGTACCTCTTCAAGGAGGGGAACCATCCCCACTTCCTCTCATCTGGTCCGACGATGGAAGTCGGCGTCGACATTGGAGCGCTCGACTCACTGCTGTTGTTCGGGACTCCACCGAACATGAACGCGTATTTACAGCGCATCGGACGTGCTGGTCGGAGTTCGAAGTCAGCGCTCGTTCACAGTGTGAGCCAACGTAACCCAATCGACTATTATTACTATGAACACCCAGCCGATCTGATCAAAACGGACCCGAAGGACGTACCCCTGAACGAGCACAACGAGGAAGTTCTCCGCGTGTCGCTCAGTTGGGCGGTTTTCGACTTCATCGCGTCACGCTTCGCGATTGATTGGGATGTCAAACAGAAAGGTCATCAGACGAGAGTATTAGGTGGTGACGACTACGATACCGACCTCTCGAAGGGTGAGGGGTACAGCAAACTCACTCAGTTGCTATTCCTCTCCAACGAAGAACTACAGATGGAGACTCGGAGACCAAAGTTGGAGATCCTCGAGACGGTGGTTCACGACTACCGTGACAACCTAAAGAATTTCCTAGAGTCTCTGCTTGACTATGCCTACTGTCGCTCATGTGGCCTGAAGTACGACGCCACCGACCATCCGACGGACTGTTGTGACGAGGAGTGCTCGGGGACGATCGTCGTTGCCGTGGAGGAATACAACGAGCTCATCGACGATGCCATCGACAACTTCAGTGCTCGTTTTGTGACGCAATTCGGCGAATACACAGACGATATCCTCGACACGGTAGACGAGATTGCCGAGCGTGAGATCGAAATCACCCGAGAACTCCGAAGTGCGGTTGACGACGATGAAATACAGGAACTCCGAAGTGAACGTAACGATCTCAGCCAGCGAAAGTCGGTACTCAACGACCATCTCCAAGATATGCGTTCCGAGGAGTACGTGAGTTTCCTCCGTAGCTCTCGCCAGAGCAAGTTCGCGTTCAATATGCGGAACATCTCGACGTCGGTTGGATTGACCCTCGTTCAGGAGGGATACGAACGGGAGCGTCTCGCGGGGAGCGACCGGGGTCGAGACATGCGGATGGCGATCAACGAACTCCACCCAGGTTCAGCCTACCTTTATAACGGACGCACGTATGTCACGACACGAGTCAACTACGACGACTTCCAGTCAGAGGAACTGCTAGAAATGCTAACTGACTCTGGTAACCCCGACCTCGCTGAGGATTTCGTTTGTCCCACATGCCACACAAGCTATCCCGACGCTCGCGAATCCTGTGATCAGTGTGGCTCGGAACACTCACCCAAGCCACGGAAAGTCGGAGTCATAGACTCTGTCGAGTCGTATTTGGAGGACCTCTCCCTCGGCAAAGATAGTGATCTACAAGCGCGCGACATGTATGAGACTGACGACTCGCCAGTCCAGTCCACGTTCACTGATCGTGACACCGACGTGCTGTCGTTCGACGTTGAGCGCTCATTCACCTTGGAGGACGGTGAGGGAAACAATCTCGGTACGGTCGAGTACGGAGACCTCGAGGTGCTCGTACATGCGACAAGCTATCGGACGAAATACGAGAACGGAGCCGTCGACGCACGCCCGACGCTATTCGAACGGTGCGGCGTTGAGGGGTGTCCTGGTGTCGTGACGCGATCGGGTGAACGCGCGCGATGTACCGAGGACCCACAACACGACCCGAACGGCCTCGAAGATCCGTCAGAGTTCGTTCGCCTCGGATACAATTATCCCACGGAAGGGATCCGGCTCTCCCTCGCTGATAAGGTCGAGACTCACACATTTGCTCACGCCCTTCGAGTGAGCCTCCAGTACCTCGGTGGCGTCGACATCCGCGAGATCACCGAGAGCATCGAAGATGAGGCCATATACATTTTCGACGCCCAGGAAGGGGGTGCCGAAATCACTCGGACGCTCATCGAGGACATCGAAGGTACATTCAAAAATTTCGACGACGCAATGGAACTCGTAGAGCGACACTACGAGTGCGATTGTGAGAGTGGGTGTCCGCTCTGTACATATCAGTACGGATGCGACGAGTACAACGATCCCGACACGCTTGACCGGAAGCGGGTTTCACAAATATTTAACATCCCTGGTCGTCCCTCGTTAGTAATTGAATGATATGCGTAGTAAAAATATGATATATTTCGGTTACAGCGATTGAAGTTGAGATTTTTTATCTGATGGTCTAATACAGGAGATGGTTGCCCTCCACCGATGCTCGTGATTATTGCGCTAATTCCGGTCACTCAATTAGACAAACAACTTTTGGGGTTATATGAATACTTCTTACGCGTGAACTGCAGTATGATTGGTAGAACGTAGCGTTCTCAGCATAACGCATCTGCTCAGCAGGAAGAGCAATACTACTAAGAAAACTGAACGGCTATACAGGAGCGAGAGCACTTGGACACCCTGCAGATAGATTAGTTTATTAATCCGTGAAAGCATTTGTATGGTATCATCGGCGACGTCTGCCTCTCCCCACCGGCTTACAAGAAACTCCGCATATTAGAGTATATTCGTTTTGACTCTGGTCGTAGTATTCTGTTGACCAATAACTGAGAATGAGTAGACCGTTTTGTTGATTAACATGAGAGCAAATACCTACAAGTAGAAAGTCTAGCTCAAAGCTGGACAGTACGTCTAGTAATTGGACCCAATAAGAGCATTGCTCGGTCAATGACCACAGAAAAATTCAATCCTGCACCGCGTCTGTTTTTTCCCATAACAGCGTATTACCAACTTTACGGGATGAAAGCGCTCCGTCACTCTCCATCGCTTGGAGACGTTTGTATGCCGTATCATGTGCACACCCTACGTGATCTGCGATCTCACCTGTGCCCGCTAGTCCACCTTGCTCACTAATTGCAGCTAGAAAATCGTCGGCAGAGTACTGGCCGGTGTAACGCCCCGTCTCTTCATCACGGCCAGGCATTACTACCCTATTTTTGACCATACTGATTAGTCCTAACGGTACTCGCTGATCCATTATGAGATATCCGAAAGGCATTTACCTATATGAATACTCATAATGGATGTGGAACCCAGCCCTCACGGGTATAGCAGTGCAGCAAATGCCTGGGTGGTAGTGACACCCGGGCTGGGTTTCCCACCGATATGAGAACCCATGACAAAATTAAATCAGAGACCCAAAGACGTTGTCGGTGAGAAACTAATTGAAGCAATAGCTCAGCTAAAAAAACAGACGCTTGGAGGGGACACAGTAGCGTGTCAAGTCTGCAAGCGTGAACTCCGAGAAGGCGATGCTGTAACCGCGTATGCCTACCGAGCAGTCGGCGTCTTGGACTTCGACATAGGGTACGTGATGTGTGGAGCAGATGCCCACGCGCACCCAACCGAGTTCATTAGGGGTGTTGACGAACTCATCGTAACGGGCCGTATTGGCCAGTGTAGTGATGTGGCAACTCAGTCGTCGTGGCGAGTCTTGCTGGCCCCAGAGCCAGTTGTCGAGAGTCCCCCCAGATCAACGGACGCACGCATACTTACACAAGCAACTTCGTCCAGTCGTGACGCAACTCAAGCAGAGCCGTCTCAGGGAGCGCAATTGGCTCAGGATGGTGACGTCCACGCTGATACCCTATCGAGTGCCGGTGATCGCTCTCGACGCAGCAACTCCACCCATCAGGAGGACACGCAATGAGCGACCACATCCAGCCGGTGTCATCAGAGCTGTGTGGCCTATATCACCTCCTTCGTCAGCCACGGCGGTGCTATCTGCTGTTGCTCATGTCTCAAGAGAGCCCCCCACACGACGTCCACAAGTTGTCGAAGCAGGTCGCCGCCGAACTCAATGGTAGTCGGGTGAACGACGTCTCGTGGGATACGTATAAGAACATTATCGTGTCGATGCGGCAGACACACGTGCCGGCGCTGTCCGAACGGGACGTCGTCTGTGTTGACGGTGAGTGTCAGCAGCTCACGCCCGGCCCACAGTTTGAGCTCGCACTATTGCTGCTTCATCTCGGACGCCTGCTGTGGAGGTTAGAGCAGACGACGCAGTGGTCACCACCAGACACCATGACCGAAATGACCGATTAACAACGAGTACGGAACGTATACTTCCAGTTACCACTCGATCAGAACACTGCCACCAATGTGTCCACACGACACCACACCGACCGCCATGCAGTATCGTACAACCAACCACACTCGATCACCGCACATCCAGCAATGACAACCGAACACTACCGCTGTCCACACTGTGGCACCGTCTACGACAATGAACTGATCACACGCGTGCACGTGACGCGGGCTGACGACGACCAGCACGCCAATCGCAACGGGCTCATGCCCGAGTGTGAGATCGAGGTCGTTGACGACGACGGGACCGTCATCGACCATCGGACGCGACACCCCGACGAAGTCGATCCCTCAACGCTCACGCGTGCTGACTTCCCAGACGATATGACCTCAAAACGCACGGACGCCGTGTTGGTCGCCGCCCACCATCCAGACGTCACGACGCGGACAGAGTTGACTGCCCTCATCGAAGAGGAGTTGGCCGACACGGACCGTGACCCACCAGCCGATTGGACGGTCCGACGTGCACTTGATGCGTTCTACCACCCGCATGAGTCGGCAATGCCGACTGATGAGTCGTTCAGCGAGATTCCTACGCTTCAGCAAGCGATCATCATCGCTAACCTCACGCTGCCGGAGGCGTCGATTGCCGAGGTTGCCGACCGAGTCGGCTGTGCGGCGAGCTACCCGCCACAGGTGATGGAGCGACGACAATATCTCGTCGACGCCTTTAGCGACCGGCAGGCCGACGGGGAGACACTCACTGCAATCGTGCGTGACGAGCTCCCCGCTCCACACCTGAAGGAACTCGTCGAGAGCGGGCATCTCGACGACATCCCGATCGACGTCGGGTCGTCAGCAGAAAAACACGCTACGCAGAACGGTGACGCTGAAACGGCCACGACATCCGAGCGACTCGACAGCGACTGGGGAGCACCGACTGACGACCACGGGGTCATGACGGCAAGCCCACCGGCCCCATCGGCTGATGAAGAGACTACTGAGGGCAGTCAGACGACCCAAGACGCCGGCCAGCCGACGACTCAGCCGGCCGGCGACGAACCCTCCACAGAGGAGGCGGCCGATACTGACGGGCAGACAGCGGACGACGTCGAGACCGCCACGGAGACGACCACGAAGACGCATACCGCCGCCGAGACCCTGGATGCGACGTCAGATGGAGGAAGCGCCAGCACAGCGGCCGGTGCCGAGACGGTTGAACCCGGGCCGTCCGG
>Ga0209965_1000097_pt1 | contig 29476 bp, 32 predicted proteins | sample SalPon2_B_H2O_MG_FD_185707 | JGI IMG/M metagenome (GOLD analysis project Ga0209965, IMG submission 185707) | Salt pond water microbial communities from South San Francisco under conditions of wetland restoration - Salt Pond MetaG R2_B_H2O_MG... | ecosystem: Environmental > Aquatic > Non-marine...
TTCGATCTCTCGCTTCGGCAGCTGAATCTGATATGAGTCCTCGTATTCCTGTATCTGCGCCGTGAAGAGACATGCTAAGTTATCTGAAATCTCCATACGAAGGTTGTGTGACCAAGGTTCAAAAGTAGCACTTCTCATTTCAGATCGAGCAAAATCACCTCATTGCACCAAACTTGCCTGTAGAAGATCGTTGGAGCTCCGTTACAGGTCGCTGCTCTTATTGCTCGGGCAGTCGCCGTTCCATCGCTACTATGTAGGCTGTAGCCAGCGTGCCATCTGGTAGGGCGTCGTGAGCACACAGACATCCGTGCCGCAGGCGGTCACGTCGTGTGCCCTCAGGAAGTTTGTTCGTCGCAACCGTGTGGGCACTTTCTAGAAGGGAGGCTGCGGTGTCACTGTCGCCTGTTTTGGCATAGTTGCGGGCTTCCGCGAGCAGTTGCCCGAGACTTGATCGAACATCGGCGGGCATCTCGTCAGCCATTACCATGGGTATGCTCTGGAGCATCATGAACGCGATGGAGGGGTTCGCAAAAACTCAAGAGTCGAGCGTGTCGCCGAACTCCTTTTGGAACCCCTCGATGATACGTCCGAGTCCGGATTGCATGAAGAACTCGGCGTCTTCTTTCGCCTCTCGCAGGTGTTTTTCTTGTTTCCCTGAAGCATTGGTGGCCATCGTCTCTAATTCCTCGATGAGCCCCTCGATTGTTGCTGTTTCATCAAGTGCGTCGTACGCTCGGACGCAATCTTTCAGGGCACGTTTGGCAGATTGTCTGACACGGCCGTCATCGTCGGTCAACGCTTCGAGCAAAAACCCACAGACGGCATCGGTCTGATTGCGGACGGTTTCTGCTGGTGGAGTCTCAACATCTGACGACTGGAGACTGGCTGCCGCCGGGAGTCTCGGCGCGAACTGCTGGACAACTCGGACACAGGACTGCCGAATGTACCCATCTTCGTGGCTCTCATAGAGGTCGGTCGTACCCGCAAAACAGCGCTCAAATGTCTCAGTACGCTCCACGATACTCATGGCTCTGATTTCGTCAACGACTGCGTTGATCCGATCAGCATCACCAGAGCGTAACTCGGGTTCGTACTCCTCCCACTGTGAGGTCATGATAGCTAAGAGATATCGTGGATTGTACTTCGGTGTATTGGCTTTGTCGGGTTTCTGAGCCAACTGCAAAAAGATGGTGAGCCACGGGGGCTCTTGCTTGTAGAAATACGATGCTTCAGATTTGTCGCTTCGAATGTATCATCGCTACGACTCACCGTGAACCAAGCGAGACATCCTCACAGATGACGCTCACGACATACAAACAGTCAAAACCCTCTGCGTGGGAAGCCGCGCCGGTTTCGGCGCGGAGGAGGTCACGAAGAGATAGCTCGTATTCACAAAAACTGGTATCAAAATATTTATGATATCAAATAAAGACATGTATCTGACGGCACCAGTCTTGGCGGCTGGCATTCCCTGTGCAATGGAATCAACGGGACATTGAAGATGACACGCTACCAATAGTAAATAATGACCCGGACAAAGCGATTCGTCATCGCCGGTGGCGGCCGTGTCGGGAAACAGACCGCCGAGAACCTCGCTGACCAGGGTCACGATGTCCTGTTGATCGAGTCCGACAAGGATCGCGTTGAGGCATTGTCTAACGCCTACATCGGGCCAGTCATTCATGGCGACGCCACTCGCCCGTCGATTCTCGAACAGGCCGACCTGGCAGACGCAGACGCCATCGCCGCACTCACCGACGAACCGGGCACGAACCTCGCAATCTGCATGGAAGCCCAGCAGTATGCCCCGTCAATTCGAACGATTGCAAGAGCGAGGACGGGAACCGAACAGGAGTATGATGAAGTAGTTGACGCAACGCTCCTACCCGAGTATCTCGGTGGCGACCATGCTGCAGATATGCTCACCGGCGAGGATATCCGGACTCTCGTCTATCCGACTGCCGAGCTTGATATCATAGAGGTCAGCCTGGCATCGTCGGCCCCCGTTGCAGGCCGGCGTCTTGATGAAATCGCCCTTCCAGACGGGAGTCTCCTGATTTCGACAGCGGATAGAAAAGAGCTCGCAGATGCTGAAATGATCTTAGAGCCTGATGAGCGTTATATTCTCGCCGTCGAAACCGATGTTGTCGATGAAGTCTTGAATCTCATGCGCGGGTGAAGCTCAGTTGATACAGAATCTCCTAAGTGAACGTGTGCTTGAATCGCGGGATGTTGAACGTGAACAGCGATTTTGAGCCTGCCGCCAATGGCGGCCAGGACGGGTGTCCACGCGAAAGCCCCATCACCAGTACCGAAGGTTCTGGTTAGCAGTCAGAAGCGGAGCTTCTGACGATACCTTCAACGAAGCGACCGGTGAAGCCGTGAGCGAGTAAGGTGAGGTAGTTTATCTGATCGGGTACGTGACCGGTACAGACGACGCGCTATCGGTCAGTTGTTGCTTCGGTTGCGATGTTCCGACCGCTGGCGGTAAGTGTAACCTCGTTGCGAACGCGAACACGATCGAGGAGATCAAGCTCAATCAGCCGTTCGTATGTCGCCTCAACCTCCTCGACCTCCTGTCCGACAAACTCGGGGATGCGAAACGGCGAAACGCCGGAGTACAACGCCATCAACACCTCCTTTTCCTCGGGGGAGAGTTCCGCATCGGTCTCGCTGCGGCGTTCGCCGTGTTTGAGAAACGCTTTCGTAAACAGCTGTGTTGACGGTGGCCCCGTGAGGTGTGTTTCGATACCCTGGCCATCAACAGCGTGTGACACCGCGATAATGGGTCGTTCCGTTCCAGCAACGGTTCGTTTTTCGGTCTGAACAGCACTGATCTCCGCCAGATGGATCCGGACACTCGTGCCGCTCTGGAGTGTCACTGTCAAGGAGTCCGTATCGACCGAGAGCCGCGCCTTTTTCCATGATTCGTTGCTGACCACGCCGCCTTTGACAGCGGGGTGTTTCGCCCAAATCATCTGTTCGCCGAGCAAGGTATCATACAAGCTAGTTCGAAACGCCGTATGATCGTCGACAACGACAACAAGCATATCCTCACCGACCCAGAGGCTCAGATACTCCGCAAGGGCCCCAATCGAGTGGTTGTCGTCGGCCGCCCCGGATATCCCGGTGAGAGCCGATAAGGATATCGTCCGGTTGCCGTCATCACTGAATAGGATAATCCGCCTGTTCGAAAGCACGATACGCCCCTCTGACCAGGAGAAGTCGGTTCGCTCCTCGCCGTTTTTGACCGCGACGGTGAACTGCCCGTACGTCTCTGCGATGTGGCGCTCTTGTCCCTGCGTCATGCATGTCCTGTCGAAACCGCCGGTCGTCGCTGTGGTTGTGACCGCACGTAGGCACTCACTCCATTATACAAGCGAACACAGCAGACACGCTGGATCAGCGTTCAGCGACATGCCCGGATCGCTACTCCACCGCTGGTTGCCCGTATATGCTGCCGCAGTGAGTTAAAAATAATAATATCTCGGTACAAATAAAACTACTCTAAGCAAGGGTGTCAAACACGGACAGCCACCAGCTTTGAGATTGTTGTGAGGTTGGTTGCAAATGCGGTAGCTCCGGTCGTTGTTAAGCAAGTCGACATGTCAGTCGTCGGCCTGCATCTCCACAAAGACGGCCGCAACCATCGCGCCGGTGTTGTCGACGATCGCGTCCATCGCCTCGTCGTCGGCTGGCAGCCCGAGGAGACGGGCGATCTTCATAATACTGAGGTGGTAGCTCATGATCAAAGCTCGCCCACAGGATCTCCCAACTAGAACAGAATAATTCCGACGAGCAAGACGACTGGTTGGACGACCAGCTTGCCGAACACCGCGAGGAGTTAACCCAGCGAGACGACGCTGTCTCGCTCAACGACGAATGGCTCCCCAGATCGACCATCGACCAAGTCCTCAAACGACAGGAGTGATCGCCTACAGACCAAGGCTACACCCCATTATGACGAGTGAAACCTACCCGTCGTTTTCTACCATATCCCTATGGTGTTTTATTTGTCATGCAAGATAGAAGGTGCGTATCTTACACAGAGAGATTATGATGGGTCAACTTATGATATCTCTCCATCAGTAATAGAAAGGTTAATATATTTATGAAATTGAAATTAAGTATGAATAGAAATACAACTAAATGTGTCAAATGCGGTCGAGTTTACAATTTTTATGTGAACATTCGTTGTCCACGATGTAAAACACCAACAAAGCCACCAACGGACAGAGGATTGATGTGGAGAAAATAACCGATCCCCTCTTCACCCTGATTTTATTGGATGCTTTTTGCTGATCCGAGTGGAGATGAACGGTTATAAAATATTGCCGCAAAAATTGGTTTTTTATTGTTTTTTATAAGTATAATATTTATGGGTAGTAGCGAGCAGTTGACAAGCCGTCCGATACGAGTGCTGCACGTTGATGATGACTCGCATGTTGTCGAACTAATTAAAAATCGGCTTGAACACACGGCTGATCAAATTACTGTTCAGACTGCAACTGCTCCTAAAGAAGGATTGTCGATGTTAGCTACCAATGCCGTAGACTGTATTATTTCGGATTATAATATGCCAACACAGAATGGGATTGAATTTTTGCACACTGTTCGAGAGGAACATCCTGATCTGCCGTTTATCCTCTATACCTCGAAAGGGTCGGAAGAAATCGCCAGCGAAGCCATCACTGCTGGTGTGACCGACTACTTACAGAAAGAAGCAGGCCCGGGCCATTATCAATTGTTGGCAAGCCGGATTAAGAACTCTATCAGTCAGTATCGGGCCGAAAAAGAACTTGCCCGAAAGGAGGATTTGCTTGCATACACAGAGCGTCTCGCCCAAACTGGAGGGTGGCATTTCGACATTGAGGCCGAGGAAACCCGCTGGACAGACGGCACATACGCAATATATGGACTTGAGCCCGGCGCGGAGCTGACAAAGCAAGAAGCAATTAAATTCTACCACCCTGAGGATCGGAGTGAAATTAAACGATTGGTTGAACGATGTATCGAAACAGGCGATTCCTATGAGGCTAAGCTCCGACTGATTGACACTGACGACCAACTCCATTGGGTGCTCACGAACGGTGAGGCTATTCGAGAAAATGGAGATATTGTCGCCATCAGAGGAGCTATTCGGGATATCACAGAACTTAGAAAATGTGAAGAATTCCTCAAAACTGCTCAAAAACCAACTGATTGAGTTACGCCTGTTTATGATTAAAATATTTTATATTGATAACTAATAAATTACATTTGTTATCCTATATCCTGTGGCTGAACATAGAATGAGATCGGCACCATGAATCTGCCAACTATAACCTCTGTATCGGTTATTCAGATACCTGCCAGTTGCTCGGTAGGTTAATTCAGGAGATGCGAGATGGAAGGGCAAGTCTTGCACAGCGTACTGGTTAGATCAAAAATAGTAAGCCAAGCACAGCTATGCACCATCTGGCTGTTCGACCCTGACACTATGGTCGATAAGGTCTACAACTTGGGGGTGGAGCGAAGCAAGCTGGACGAAACCGCTCTGAGAGTCATAGTCAATCAGCCCGGTATCAGCAAGCTTTGGCAGATGGCTATGAGACAATAAGAGGAGGATTTCTCTTCGATCTGCTGGCGTTTGTATCATCTCAGTCTCCGAAGCCTCCCAATCACTGAGGACAGTAGCGAGTTCCTCAACGTTGCTATCGTTCTCTTCAAGTAGATAATAGAGGGCGCGCCGACGATAGTGTGAGGCAAGGGCTTGATAGAACCGATCTTCGGCTAATCGAGGTGGAACTTCTCCGTCTCCCGGTTGATTCCGTTGGCTTGGGTCTGGAACGGATTCATCCATAATAATGATTTTATTACCAAGATGTTTATTTCCTGGGTGAAAAAACGTAGACTGTTCGATTGAGTGAGACAGGAATATCTCGTGCGGAGCTACGGAAAAAACGTCTTGATTCGGATTGTTTCTGAGTAGGTGATTCGTCGATTAAAGGAGTGGAATCGCCAACGGTCAACTACTGCATACAACCTCTGCATCTCGCACGGCGTTCGTATCAAAAGATATGACAGACGGTCAGCATCAGTATTATTCGATGAGATTGTTTTCAGTTGCCAGAGTCACAAATCTACTAGCTCAGAACCTCAAACTCTTATATATGGGTGGGGAGAATTCTACGATGGAATGACTGACCTCATTGTCAAATCAGGAGTGAAAGAAGCACTGGCAGATCACCCGATTTCAGCGGATTTCTACGAAGCTGTCAACGACGAAGTCGCTGAACTGCTCACTGATGCTGCCGAACGAGCGGAAGCAAACGACCGGAAGACTGTCGAACCCCGAGATCTGTAGGGCGGCGCAGCATATCGGACTTCAGTTCTCAAAATGAAAGCGGCGGTCGGCTGCCCAGTATTTGTTAGAACTTCTTACTTGACACAACAGTTTTTAGCGACTCGCCACGATAGGGGGTATGGCCGACGAAATCGACGACACTGACGAACTGCCGTCGACAGCAGGTGAACTCGCCGAGCAGTATCCCGATGTGTGGGAGCAGTATTCCGGCCTCGGTAAGGCCTGCTCGGAAGCTGGCCCGGTCGACGGTGAGACAAAGCGGCTGGTGAAGCTTGCCCTCGCAGCTGCTTCCGAGTCGGAAGGGGCGGTTCATTCTCACGTCCGGCGCGCGCTCGATGAGGATATTGACCCAAACACGCTTCGCCATGTGGCGATCCTCTCGATTCCGACCCTTGGCTTCCCGAAAGCGATGGCGACGCTGACATGGATCGACGACCTCGCTCAGGATTAGCTACTACGGTGGTCGATCAGCCGCCGACGCCATGTCGTCCTTTGGTTCCACGGCGTCGTAGTACTCGTCGTTGTCAACGTCGGTAACGGCGTCACACGTGACGTTCTTGTGGGCTCCATATCGCGCTCAGTTTGCTGGTTGTAAAAGCCGTGACAGCCGTTTCTGACCGATATCGGGTTGAGATCGACACTGAAGTTGTTGGTTTTAGCTCTTTTGAGAGCCTCGAAACCAGGGTTACTCTGAGGTGGCAGCCTGCTGTTGGTGGTGGTGTCGGCGCAGAATCCCGACCTTGTTTGCGACCGTCCCTGCAAGGGATTTGAAGGCCTCAGCGGTGTCATTGTTCTCGCGACGAACAATCGGGTTCCCATCGTCACCACCCATCCGAACTGCCGGATCCAATGGGAGCGACCCAAGATAGGGCACGTCCACAGCCGCAGCCAGTGACTGCCCGCCATCGTCACCGAAGATATCATGTTGATTCCCACAGTCAGGACAGACAAATCCGCTCATGTTTTCGACGACGCCCAACACGTTTGTGCCATATTCGGCGAACATCTCAACGCCGCGGCGAGCGTCGTCGACCGCCACCGACTGCGGCGTCGTGACAACTACTGTCCCAGTGACCGGAAGATTTTGGAGGATGGTTAGCTGAACATCGCCGGTGCCCGGGGGAAGGTCAACAATGAGGTAGTCGAGACCTCCCCACGATACATCCTCGAACAGGTTTGTGAGCGTATTTTGGGCGACTGGACCGCGCCAGACAACCGGGTCGTCCTCCTCGATCATCAGTCCGACGCTCATGAGTTCAAGTCCGTGAGCTGATGGGGGTTCGATCCGGTCTTCACCGTTGATAGTGGTCACATCAGGCTCAGCCGTGGATCCGAGCATCTGCGGGACATTCGGCCCATACACATCAGCGTCGAAGAGCCCAACATCGGCACCACGCTCAGCTAATCCGGCGGCGAGGTTCACAGCAACCGTGCTTTTGCCGACACCGCCTTTGCCGGAGGCAACCACGATGACATTTCGGACGCCGGGCATGACGCTCGTTTCGTGGTCGTCGATTAGCGGAACGTTCGCGGACAGTTCACACGTTAATCCGGTTTCAGCGACGACATCGCGGATTTGGTCAGCGATAGCAGCCTCGTCCGGTGCGTGCGGTGCGCCAAGAGCGAGTTCGATCTCAGCGGTGTCGTCAGTAATTGTCACATCAAGCAGGACACCAGCGGTAACAATATCAGTTCCAAGTGCCGGATCATCAACGACACGGAGGCGATCACGCAGGTCAGAGGCATCGATATCGGTTGTCATTGTGAAGTGGTATCTGTGTCTTGGTCGGTAGTCGGTACCGCGGTCGGAACACCATCGCGGGCGTCCCACGCGGTGAACGTCCGTGCGAGGCGAGTGATGCCGGCGAAGACACCCTCAACGGTGTCCTCGTTTGCAACGGCCGCCTCAAACTGATCGAGCCAGCCGAGTGTGGCAAGCGTCGATGCCTGCAACTCGTGGATGGTAGCAAGCCGGTCAGCAGCGGTTTGATCATCGGTGAGGCGTGCCTCCTGCAGACAGAGCGCGCCCATAAACTCGAAGCAGGCGGCTACATGGTCTGGGATCCCATCGCCACGGTCAGGTTCGAAGCCGGCCACATCGTACAGTTGAGTCATTCTGGCGGCCGGATCACCCAGCAGTTCACCGGCATCGCCGGCCGTGTGGTACGGTGAATCCGATTCGAACTCTTCGCTTGGATCGGTCGCATGCCCAGAGGCAAACGGCGGGATGTAATGCTCACCGGGAACAACGAACAGATTATCATACCCGATCTTCAGCGCCCGCTCGTCGGGGTCGTCGAGCATCAGCGGCTCCGTGTTGAGATCCACCGGGAGTACCGCCGCAAGGTCAGCGAACGTGTTGTCGGCAAGCGCTGTTGCCACCTGATCAACATCACCATCAAAGGTTGCTGCTAACAGGCCGTAGATGCGGCCGCGGGCAGCAGCCATCGTACCGGCGTCGGGGTCGTCGGCAGGCGGATCCGCAGCATCGAGGTCATCAGGATTGTGAGCGGACATCTGACTCACCGCCGTTCAACCTCGACGAAAGCATCATACTGGCCGTTGCTCCCACCAACGATATCCGACAGGCCCGTATCACCGAGTTCGTTATCGAGCGGCTGGATATGATTGATGGCAAAGCCAGCATCTCTCCCTTTTGCAATGCCCGCGTCGTCACGCGTCGGGTGGTCAAACTTGTAGGGGGTGTGGCCATCGTCCTCGACAGCCCCTTCGGTATCACCATCAACAGTCTGTGCTGCTGCCCCATCGCCACTTCGTCCCCAGCCCCACGCCGCACCGACGACGCCGGGACGGATGCCTCCAGTGACCCGTGCGATACCGTCGACACTGCGGCGACCAGCATCGATTGTGATCTCATCGCCGCTCTCGATACCACGTTGTGCAGCGTCGTCAGGGTTGATCCACAGGGGGTTTTCTGGTTGCGTCTCTCGGAGCCACGGACTGTTCTGCGTGCGGTGCATGCCTTGGGTGCGTGGTTTCCAGTTGATCAACCGTAGTGGACGATCGGGGTCGTCGTCGCTGCTCACAGCCGCCTGTACATCGCCGTTGTAATGTTTCACGTCGTCGACCTTCGGCAGCGGATCGAACCGCTCGCCGGTAAAGGAGTGTTTGCCTGTCGCCGTGGCGTCACTGTAGAAGTTCACCCGCGCGCCAAGTTTGTACTCCAGATGGTCGCCATCGTAGGCGTTGGTGTCGTCGCGTCGCCCGGCGTAATCGTAGTCGTGGCCATGCTGGCGGAACGCAGTCTCATAGTCCTCGGCCGGTTCCTCAAACCGCCCGCCGCGGTTGAGGATCGTCACAACCTTCAGCCACTCGTCGTCCGTGACGGCTTGCTTCCAGCGGTCGAGATCGAAGGCGTCGCCAAGCCCGTTCTCGTGGCTCTCGCGAAACACGGCCTGTTCGTCGGTGGTAGCGTCAGCCACCGGCTCCCGCGAGTAGGCGATGTTGGCCGCCAGCTTGAGATAGAAGTCCTCTGCCTGATCGAGCGGCCACAGCTCGCCGTCGCCGTCAGGGATCGACGCCTCACCGACACCGGGAAGATCCAGTTCCTTCCAGATGTCGATAAGCACGTCCTCAAACGGCCGGGCATCAGGGACGACCGAGACGGCAGGTTGGCTGATCTTCTCGTCGGCCAGCCGCTTGTTCGGGTAGGTGCCGAAGTTCTCCCAGCGCTCAAGATAGGTCGGCTCGGGGAGGATGTAATCGGCGTGTTTGCTGGTTTCGCCAATGACCGTGTCTGAGGCGACCACAAGCGGGATCGTCTCGGTATCCTGTAATATCTCGGGGATCTGGTCGCCGCCAGCAACGGCCATCACATGGTTGTTTGAGTATGGCCTGATGAACAGAGCGTTGATCCCATACGGATACTCGTCGGCGGCACTCCCGTAGATCTCCTGGGTTTGCTGGGCCGGTGAGACAGGGAACCACGGCCGTTTTGCCGGATAGCCGTCGTCGCGATCGAACAGTGTGGTGTCCTCATAGTTGACACCGCCGCGTGTCAGGGGGATCCCCCATGACCCGTTAGCATCGGGCACACTACCCAACTGATAGCGCCCCGACATCGTATTATACCCCGCATACGGGGTAATCTGGCCACCCTTCCAGTCGTAGTTGCCGATGAGATGCTGAAGGGTCGCGATAGCGCGGGTGTTGTGGAAGCCGTTGGTGTGTTTGGCCGAGCCGCGATACTGCATGATCGCCGCCCGTTTCCCGTGGCTGGTGAACTCGTCGGCAATCTCGCTGATAGTCTCAGTCGAGACACCCGCCATCTCGGCGTACTCATCGACGGTGTGTTCGAACACGCGGTCGCGATACTGACTCCACACACTTTCGACGCGTGTACCGTTGACCGTCACATCGACATCGAGTACCGCCGTATCAACCTCGCTGGCCGGGCGTGGATCACCTGAGGCGGCGTCGACGACGACGAAGTCATCAGCGGTCTCAGCGTCCGGTGCAACGAGCCCGAGGTCAGCCGCCGTCGCTTTCGGGCCGCTGTCTTCTTCAACCAACACGAGGTGGGTCGCGTCGCTCCAAGTCGGTTCATTATCGGCTCCGGCAGCCGTCTCCGATGGGTTTTGGAGGTACGACAGGTCATGGCGGTCGTGGTCGATAATCCATCGGGCCATCCCCATGGCGAGAGCGCCGTCGGCACCGGGGTCGACCGGCACCCACGTCTCGGCTTTCTCGGCGGTCTTCGAAAGTCGAGGGTCGACGACATCCATCCGGAGGCCGTCTTGGATCGCATTGGTCAGTTTGGGTGCAAGCCACGTCGGCCCCTTATTCGCGACCATCGGGTTCGTTCCCCACACGAGGATGTATTCGGCCTCGTCGATGTCGGGGTACTGGCGTTTCTTCGGGGCGTTGTACGATCGGACGTTCCCGATCACACTCGAAAGCCCACAGGTTCCGGCATGGTGGAAGCTATTGGTCGAGCCCAATCCCTGTTTCCAGAGTCGCGTCCGGATGAAGTTTCGACGGAAACCACCGATATCGACGATCTGGTTTGCTTTCGGGCCCAAATCAGGATGATCTGTGTCAATGAGTTTGTCACCCCACTTTTCATCAAAGGCCGACTTTGCCATTGCACCGTCTTGGACGGCCGACCAGTCGCTCATTACCGCATCTTTGGGCGCATGCGCCCACATATCGCGCAGGCCAGGATGGCCGAGGTCGTCGTCGCCGTCGACGATCTCCTCGATAGCCTGTTCCCACGAGATTGTCTCCCACTCGCCGGAGCCACGAGGCCCGACACGTTTCATCGGTTTGCGGACGCGGTAGCTGTCGAAGGCTGTTTGGATACCCGCCTGTCCCTTCAAGCAGATGCGTCCGCCGGACAGCGACCAGCGGTCAGTGTCAACATCGCCGGAGCCCTCCAGATCGCCCATGGCGACATCTTCAGGGTCGCTGTTGTAGGGCACCTGCCCGAACGGCTCGGTGGTAAGGAACGAGTAGGGGTTGCCCGCCAGCTTACGAATCAGCGAGCTATACTCGCCGGTACCGCTGGTGTCTGCAAGTCGCACCTTGACCGGACAGAAGCTGTTACACTGGCCACAGGTCGTGTGGATCACGTCGCTTGCGCCGTACTCACCGTACTCATCACCAACGTAATGTTGGGCGTTGTCTGTCCAGAAGTTCTCTACATCTGCATCAACAGCCACGTTGCTCGCGGCTGCGATAGCACCGATACTGCCAACCGCCTTGACGAGGTCACGGCGTGAAATGGAGACGCCGTCGTCGTCTGATTTATCAGCACTCATTGTGTATCACTCTCAGATTCAGTTAGTGGTGTCAACGGGAGGATCTCTGCGCCGATCGTATACAGGAGCAGCCCGACACCCATGATGCCGAAACTTGAGACCCATTCGACCGCTGTTGGGAAGTACGATCCATGCGGGAGGCCCTCTAGCACCGGAAGGATCTGGGCCGGCACGACGAGATTGAACCGCACCCCGACGACACCCATGGCGATGCTCAGCGCGGCAATAACCGCGACCGACGGCTGTCGCCGCCACGATTCGTTTGTTAACAAAACCAGGGGGAACACCCACGCAGCCCCGATCATGAACCACCAGAACGACCACGACATCTCACCGAACATGATGACCTGCCACGTTTCGATCACCTCAGCATGGAAGCTGACGACTGAGATCAGGAGCTCGATCGCTGTAATGGCGATATCGGCGATGATGAGCCCGATAAGTAGCGTTCCCATCCGATCAACCAGGTCGCGATCGATCGTCGCTCCGTCAAGCAGTCGCGTTCGAAGCACGTACAGCAACAGCATGAACGCGGTGCCGGCCAGCAAGGCCGAGACGACGAATATCACCGGGAAGAGGCCACTGTTCCAGTAGGGGCGGGCTGAGGCGACCGCGAAGAGCACCCCTTCGCCACCAACAACGAAAAACAGTGAGAGTGGGATGCCAGCGATCCCGATCCGTTTGAGCCAGCGGCGGTCAACCCGCTCGGCGGCGGCTGTTGTCTCATCACGGTGCAGCGTCAGTAGCGTGTAGACCCGCTCGCGGAGCCCAGAGCTGTGGTCGGCAAGCCGAGCCAGATCCGCCCGCATCGAGAAATACAGGCTGCTTCCAATAACGCCCATATACAACACGTAGGCGTGAATTTCCCACGACAGAGCGGAGCTGAACTGCCGCCAGATGAACGGGAAGAACATCCGATCCATCCGACCGAGGTCAACCCAGATGAACAACAGGGCAACGGCCATGCTAACGAGTGAGACAAACAGGGCATCACGACTGATCCGATCGAGCCCTGGGAGCCCAAATACGGTGTCAAGCGTACTGACAAGGAACGCGCCGGCTGAGAGCCCAACAAAGTAGATATAGAAGGCGACCCACGCGCCCCAGGGGACGATACTTGTCAGATTGGTGCTCGTAAGCCCCTGTGTGAGTCGCACATACAGTGCGACCGCGCCGGCTGCCAGTAATACGGCGATAAACCCGTACCAGACGCGGCGAAGCCGATCGCTCTCGAAGCCGAGATCAGCGCCTGCTGGTGGTGTGTGTGTGGCCATTGGTCTATTTGAGGTAGTACATGTTGGGGTCGGTCCCCTCGTCTTCTTTCAGTTGGAACGCCCGATCCGAGTCGGCCATCTCGGCGACCTCACTGTCGGGATCGTCAAGATCGCCCATGTTCCGAGCGTCACCGATACAGGTCTCAACGCAGGCTGGCTCCTCACCGCGCTCTAGCCGGTGGGTACAGTAACTGCATTTCCGGACGTTGCCGATGGGTGATTTGTTCTCCTCGCGTTTGCCGCGATCGACGCCGTACTCGGGACTAGTGATCTCGCCGGCCTCATCAACCTCGTCGTCGTAGCTCTCGCCGAAATCGAAATGCCGCGAGCCGTACGGGCAGGCGATCATACAGTACCGACAGCCGATACAGCGATCGTAGTCGATATTGACGACGCCGTCGTCCATCTTGTAGGTCGCCGAGACTGGACACACCTGGACGCAGGGAGGGTTCTCACACTGCATACAGGGTTTGGGGACGTTCGTCCGGGTCGTATTGGGGAACTCACCGTGTTCTTCCTCCATCACGACGTTGTAGGAAACGCCCGGTGGCGTCCGATTTTCCGCCTTGCAAGCCACCGTACAGGAGTCACAGCCCACGCACTTCTGGAGGTCGATCACCATCCCCCACTTCTCGTCGCCCGCACCGATACCACCCTCACCGTCGTCGGTTCGGGCGGTCTCAGCGGCTACCGAGTCAATCGAGCCAACGGTACACTGCAGTGACTCGGCAGTGTCCGTCGAGATGGTCTGGTCGCTAGCATCGACTGCCGGATTCGGCGTCTCACGATAGGCGTCACCGAACTCGGCGGCCGCAGCCGTGTCGTGTTTGGCCCAGTAGTCGTCGGCTGAGAGCTCCCCGCGTGAGACGCGTTTTGCGTCCTCGGCCATCTCGATCCCGAGGTCGGTGTCGGCGTCGACCTTGGCGAGCTCCTCGCGTGGGTCGGGTGTCTCCGCATCGACCATCGCATCAAGCTCCTCGCGGCCGACGTTCGGAACGCCCGGAAGCACGTCACCATCCGCGCTACTCATCGTCCCACCTCGTCGGTCGGCTCCCAAGGGGCCGTTTCAGTTCGTCGATCATACACATAGATGTACGGCGACACCCATTGTGAGAGTTGTACCAATACTGTTTGCCCTACCGAGAGCCGGCTGATATCCCCATAATGGGGGCACCAATACTGTTTGGGACGCGGGTCAATCCCCGATTACAGGCGGTGTGTCGGTCGCGCCCGCCGATCGTGCGGTGATCACTATTGTTTATCAGGGATGACACGCAACGCCCGCATATGTACTGGTTGTACCGACTAACAGGCAGTGGGATGGGTCGAGAGTCACAAAGGCCGGGGGGGCAGGGATGAACCTGATTCTGGTTGTATCGGTTGCGCTGCGACTACTCGGGGCAGGCTACTCGTTGTTGTTGCTATCGCGGAGCAACGACCGCCGGTTTGGCTTTCTGACGCTCATGTTGTCATTCATGGCGCTCCGCCAGTTGTTGACAATGCAAACTGGTCGAACCGGTGTTGAGGAACTTCCCGGATTGGTTGTGAGTGTCCTCGCGGTACTGACTGTCTATTACCTCTCAACATATGTCGATGAAGAAACCACAATCAAACGAGAGCTGCAGCAAGCCAACGAGCGACTTCGGCAGTTTCGAAAGGCGATCGAACACGCCGGGCACGCGATCTTCTTTACCGACCCAGATGGGACGATTGAGTACGCTAATCCGGCTGTTGAGTCGGTCACAGGGTATGATCCCGACGAAGTAATCGGCGAGAACCCCCGAATCTGGCAGTCTGAAGAGCACGATGAGGCCTTTTATCAAGAGTTGTGGAGCCAGATTTCCTCCGGCGAGGTTTGGGATGGTGAACTCACCAACCAGCGGAAGTCTGGCGAGCAGTGTTGGGTCGACACTACGATCGCCCCAGTCACCGATGATGACGGCACGATCGAACAGTACGTTGCCGTCGAACGAGACATCACAGACCGAAAACAGCGTGAAGTCCGTATCGCCGAACAGAACGAACGGTTAGAACTGTTAAATACCACAAATAAGCTGTTACGTGACATTAATCGGGAGATCTTTTCAGCAACAACACGCGAAGAGATCGAACACGCCGTCTGTGAGCAGTTTGTTGACGGAGACAGATTTACTGCGGCATGGATCGCCGATCGAGGGGTTGTCGATGGAACAGTCTCACCGCGGGCGTGGGCTGGAACCGACAGAACCACACTGACTGATCATATCGAAGCCCTGTGTGCAATATCGTCGACACCGGTGAACGAGGCCCTCGAAACCGAGACGGCAGTTGTCGCGCCGGTCGCTCACCAACCCGATACCACCGCTGTCGAAACGCATGCGATCGTCGTCCCGTTGGTCTACCACGATGCTGAGTATGGTGTGCTCGTCATCGAAACAGCCGACGCCGAAACGGCTGAGCTGCTTCCGGCCCAACTCTTCATTGAACTCGGTCAGACTGTTGCCGACGCAATAAACGCTGGTGAGCAAAAACAGACACTTACCTCAGACACAATAACCGAGCTTACCTTCCAGCTGACCGAAGTTACCGAGCCGCTGGCGACCTTCGCGGCACAGCTAGATTGTACCGTCGAGTTGGAGCATATCGCTGTCGACACCGACGGTCAACGACGCCAGTATATCGCGGTCACCGGTGCGACACCTGAAGCGGTCAGTGAGTACGCAAGTGAGGCGACCCACATTGATGCGATCCAGCATGTCTGTACGAACGATGACTGTCATTTGTTTTGGCTAGCCGACGACGGCGCGGCAATCGTTGCCACGCTGGCACAGTACGGTGCGCGTATCGAGTCACTGTCGATCACCGGCACGAGTGGACAGCTAGTCGCACAGCTTGCTAGTTCGAACGATATTCGAAGTGTGGTCGACGCACTGCAGTCGACATACGACGGGCTAACACTGGTTGCGAAAATCGAGCGCGAACGGAACATCCAAACTGAGGCTGAGTTCCGAACACAGCTTGAAGCAACGTTGACCGATCGCCAGCGGGAAGCCGCACAGACGGCCTACTTTGCGGGGTACTTCGAGTGGCCGCGAACCCACAGCGGTGAGGAGGTCGCCGAGATGATGGATATCACACAGACAACATTCACACAGCATCTGCGGGCAGCGGAAAACAAGCTGTTTGAACGCCTCTTTAGTGAGACGATGACCAACAAACCTGAAATAGCATAAAATCGTCATAGAAACATCGAGGCCGTTGGTGTCTATTTGGCGCGAGCGATCAACTCAACCGCGTGCTCGTTCGGGCTCTGATCGTCGCCTCGTCCTGCTTCTGCATTTTATCACCTACACCCGGCTTGAACGCCTATCTCTTACCTATAAGTTCGTGCGGTTGCAAACGGGCGTTTCAGACACTTTTCCACCCGATTTGAAATCAGAAACCTAAGATGAGAAGAGATTCAGACAGTGATATCGGTGATTTCAGAACGCGGGTAATCCCGTTCGCCACAGTTGTTCTAACGTGGTTTTGAAACCGTAGATACCGAGAGTTTTTATTCGTGCTCGCTGATTACGTTCAGCGTATGTGTTTAGTACACTAAACACTATTTCGGAGATCCTCCACAGTAAAGGCAGAATTTTTATTTAGTCCTAAATTACACAAATATAAAATAATTATGAGAGATGATATACAAATTCCGACTAGTACGAAAGCCGCTATTGATTCATTGGCGGAGCACTTAGTTGTGACCGCTGATCGCCCGGTTCCACCAGCAACCAATCGCTGGCTTGGCGAAGCTGAAGCGGTCGCACGCGATGCTACAAGCAGTGATCTCGATAACCAGACGCAAATAGAACGTGCTCAGCAAGCTGCAAATCTACTTAATTCAGCAGACAAAACAGGTGACGAGATTGCTGACCAGCATATTGAAGCTGCTATCGAGTGCTGTCGGGTCGTACTTGATGAATAAACATGGGTGAATAAATCCATATTATTGTTCAGAACAAGAGAAAGAGAATCAAAACGCGAATTCTTATTCTAATCAGATTTACAAATGTCCTGGTGATTCAGTCGAAAATTGGATGTCACCACCACGGCCACCCTCAACGGTATCGGCACCGACTTCTCCTGTTGACGGAACTTTAATTTGAACGTCTTCAATTTCATCGAATGCAAAGTACAAATCTCGTTGCATGTTCTCTGCTGTGATATTTGAGACACCACACCCCGAACAAGTTCCGCCCAATTCAATCACAACTAATCCAGACTCGGGATCAAGCTCACGGATCATACTTGTACCACCGTGCATCTGGATCATCGGCATCTGTTGGACGATCCAATCTTCAATTTGCGATCGTAATTCCTTGGTGTCGTCACTCATTTGTATTCTCCTTGTCGGACTGCACGGACAACAAGTTCTGCACACTGGAGTCGTGCCGGTGTGAGATCCATACCTACCTGCTGTTCAATGAATTCACGATCCCAATTGCGGACTTCCTCGATCTCTGTCCATTTCATTTGTTGAGTGAGAAGTGAAGTGGGTGCCTGCGACAGTGTACAGCCAGCTCCTTCGAACCGAACGGAGTCGATGACGTGTTGCTCATTGTCCGAGACGATCAGCGAAATCGATATCCAGTCACCCTCAGGGTGTGTTGGTCCGACACACTGAGGATTTTCAACCCGCTCAGAAAGGTCTGGATCTGCTATCGTACCATAGTTTTGCGGATTGCGACTATAATCTGTGAGCAACTCACGAACGTAGGCGTTGTTCATTGGTTCTGAGTAGTAGTATTACTCGAATGCATCGGATTGATCAGCTCAGTTATACCATAGCGTGCAAGCAACTCATTGAAGAGATCGGTTATCGGCCACGCTACCGAACACTGTTTCGCCAGAATTGATGTCCCGCCTATCGTAATCGTGGTGAGCGTTCCCTTATGTTTTTGAATGCCGATCCGAAATTCAAAGGATCGGTCATGTTCGTCAACGGCGGAGATCTGAACTTCACCGGTTCCGTTAGGTACTGACCAATAGTCTTGGTCAATAATTCGTAATTCACCGACCGGAGAGACACATGTTGATTCACAGTCAGGACACTCTGCGCTGTGTGGCCCTACACCAATGTAGGTATACTGAGTCCCACACTCAAGACAGTCGAGGGGTATAATTGCCATAGGATGATGTGACGTATTGTATATCAAACAGCAAAGCACGGAACTTCACTATTTGGCTCTTTTGAGCGTTAGTATCGATACTTAGTAGCAGTTGAGTTATCCGAGCGAGCCCTCCATCTCAAGTTCGACAAGGCGGTTGAGCTCAACCGCATACTCGATCGGGAGCTCCTCGGTGAGGGGCTCGATGAAGCCTGAGACAATCATCTGCTTTGCATCATCGTCATCAAGGCCACGATTCTGGAGGTAGAAGATGTCCTCGTCGCCGATCTTGCCGACGGTTGCCTCGTGAGCGACATCAACTTTCGACTCGTTGATCTCCATGTACGGCATGGTGTCGGAGGTTGACTTGTTGTCGAACATCAGCGCGTCGCACTCGACGGCTGTCGAGGAGTTTTCCGCGCCGTCGGCGATGTGGACAAGGCCGCGGTAGTTGGTGCGGCCGCCATCCTTCGAGATCGACTTGGATTCGACGGTCGATTTCGTCTCGGGGGCGTTGTGGTAGACCTTCGCACCGGTGTCGATGTTTTGTCCCCCACCCGCAAAGGCGATCGTGATGTGGTTGTCCGACGCGCCGCGACCCTTGAGGATCGTTGAGGGATACAGCATCGTCGCCTTCGAGCCCATCGAGCCCGAGATCCACTCCATGCGCCCGCCCTTCTCGGCGATCGCGCGTTTCGTGTTGAGGTTGTAGGTGCTTTTCGACCAGTTTTGGACGGTCGAATACTGAACGTGGGCGTCCTCCTTGACGAAGACCTCGACGCCACCGGAGTGAAGGTTGAACGCGGAGTATTTCGGGGCCGAACAGCCCTCGATGTAGTGCACCTCGGAGTTCTCCTCGGCGATGATCAGCGTGTGCTCGAACTGGCCCATCCCCTCGGAGTTCATCCGGAAGTAGGCCTGGATCGGCATCTCAACTTTGGTGTTTTCGGGGACGTAGACGAACGAACCGCCCGACCAGATTGCGCCGTGGAGCGCGGCGAACTTGTTGTCGCTCGGCGGGACGGCCTTGGTCATGAAGTACTCTTTGACGAGGTCCTCGTGTTCTTGGACAGCCTTGTCCATGTCACAGAAGATGACGCCCTTGTCCTCCCACTGCTCCTGCATGTTCTGGTAGACGATTTCCGACTCGTATTGGGCACCGACACCCGAGAGTGCGTTCTTCTCGGCTTCCGGGATGCCAAGCTTGTCGAAGGTGTCTTTGATATCGTCAGGGAGATCCGTCCAGTCGTCGACGCCGCCACGGGTCTCGATGTCCGGGCGAATATACGGAACGATCTCGTCGACATCGATCTCGCTTAGGTCGGGGGCCTCGGGCCAGTCGGTCGGCATCGGCATCTGCTGGAACTGCTTCAGCGCGCGGAGACGCCGCTGGAGCATCCAGTCAGGCTCGTCTTTGTCCTCGCTGATGACGCGGATCGTCTCCTCGTCGAGTCCTGTCTCGCTTTTGAACGCAGAGGCTTCTTCCTTTTTAAATTCAAACCGAGCTTCAGTGTTTGTCTCGCTTAGTTGTTCGTTTGAACTCATATGACGTATTTCGATATTGGCAAATATATATGTATGGGTGAAAATCTCGTTTTGAAATTGAAAATGGTTTCTCTATATATTATTAGAAACTGTTTTCAGACACAAAAATTATATTGTATGAGAAGCTAATCTCTTACAAGGAACCAAAGAATTAGCATCAATACAGCTATAGACAACATGAAAAACGAACAGATCAGCGTTAGCAGACAGTCAACCAAAGTCAACAGAGCAATCGACGATCATGATCGTTCAATTCAGCTCGAAACTCAGTATCCAGAATATGAGAGAACGCTGATAAGCAAACTACTCGACCTTACAGAGATAACCGAAAGGTCGATCATAAGGGTAACCATCCCTCGAATCTCGAACCCCAATTCGTTCCAGCAGGTGATTAATCATGAGTGCATTCTCAGCAATCGGTGAGGGACAGCCAACCAACCAAGACGACTATACGCCAGAACTCGAACCACAGGCGACGTGGTGTCCGGGCTGCGGTGACTTCGGCGTGCTCAAAGCACTAAAGGGTGCCGCCGAAGAACTCGGTAAATCGCCCGAAGAGATGCTGTTGTGTACCGGAATCGGTTGTTCCGGCAAGCTCAACAGCTACTTCGACAGCTACGGGTTCCACACGATCCACGGTCGCTCGCTGCCGGTCGCGCGGGCTGCCAAACTCACCAATCCCGGCGTCGAAGTGATCGCCGCCGGCGGCGACGGCGACGGCTATGGCATCGGTGGCAACCATTTCATGCACACTGCCCGCGAGAACCACGACATGACCTACATCGTGTTCAACAACGAGATCTTCGGTCTCACCAAGGGCCAGACCTCACCGACGAGCCCGAAAGGTCACAAGTCGAAAACCCAGCCCCACGGCAGCGCAAAAGAGCCGCTCCGCCCGCTCAGCCTCTCGCTGAACGCCGGTGCCTCCTACGTCGCCCGGACGGCCGCGGTCAATCCGAACCAGGCCAAGGAGATCATTGTTGAGGCGATGGAACACGACGGCTTCGCCCACATCGATTTCCTCACGCAGTGTCCGACGTGGAACAAGGACGCCAAGCAGTACGTCCCCTACATCGACGTCAACGATTCCGAGGACTACGAGTTCGACAAGACCGACCGGCGTGAGGCCGCCGATATGATGGCCGAAACCGAGACTGCCCTCCACGGGGGGAAAGTACTCACCGGCCGCTACTACGTCGATAAGGATCGACCGTCCTACGGCGAAGAAAAGCGTGCGATCGGCGAGATGCCCGAGGAGCCGCTGGCCGAGCGGCACTTCGATGACTCCTACAAGTTGGAGCGATCAGCCGATCTGTTCCTGGATAAACACAAGTAGCTATTGTAAAAAATCCAGCACAACATTTACAAAATCTAAATTAAGATCGTTCTTATTTGTGTTTATATAATTATAACTAGTATTTCGAGAGTACGTTGACCGCGGAGAATCCAGAATCTTGTACGCCACGGGCAGAACAAACCGGGGTTTTGCGAGTTGGCTCCGAGACGATTCATAAAAAATATGATGTTTTGAGAGAAAGAAACAAGATGGATCGATTGAATGTATGCGTATGGCATCATCACTTGCAGATGAAGAATGTGAAGCCTGTACATCAGATGACGAACCACTTTCACAGTCAGAGTATACTGACTACCTAACTGAGATTGAGAGTGTCTGGGAGGTTATCGACGATCATCATCTGAAAGGTGTGTATCCGTTCGACGATTTTCGTGATGCACTCGAATTCACGTATGAGATCGGAGAACTTGCCGAGGAAGAGTGGCACCATCCAGATATTCATCTCCAGTGGGGCGAGGTAAGAATCGAAATGTGGACACACAAGATTGACGGCCTGCATAAAACCGATTTTGTGATGGCGGCACGTATGGATCGAATTCACGAACAATACATCTCAGCATAATACTGTTTTAGACTAGTCCACGACAGCGCGACACAATCAAGGTATCGTGTGAACTGTTGTATGACACCTTCCAAGCAACATCTAAATTACCACATATTGCGATGTGCGTTGGGCTTTATTACTATGTTCGAAAACTCTCACCGCAACCACACTCAGAGACGACATTCGGATTTTCGACGTGAAATCCTGCCGCTTGCAATCCATCTTCGTATTTGAGCTGGCTGCCATCAATATACCTGAGACTTGCCGAATCGACAAATACACGAAGACCATGATGAACAGTCACCATATCATCAGGTTCAGGTTCATCATCGAAGCGCATTCCGTATGATAGTCCTGCACAGCCCCCTTGCTGGACAAATAGCCGGAGACCTCCAACATCCTTATTCATCCCTTCATTATCCATCAGCATGATTGCCTGTTCAGCAGCAGCCTCCGAGATTTCTACACCCGACTCAGAGCTACCATCAACAGTTCCTGTACTCATATAGATCGGTCGCCATCCCCTATTATTAATTCTTATGACTGTATAAATATATTTTATGACATCAAACCATCCCACTTTTTCATTTCCTAACCAACTATACGATAATGGTCAAATTTGATCCAGAAAAGTTCGAGAATAAGTACGAGCACTACTTTCCGCAGCTCCAGCGCGCCTACAAGAACGCGTTCAACACGATGAACGACACCTACGATTCCACGCTGATCCATGGGATTGATCAACAGGTGCTCAACGAGAGCGAACCGATGTACGACCCTGAAACCGGATTTGCAGTGTCATTACCCGATGATCCAGCCGATCGCCTCACAGGTGTCGTTGTCGACGACGAGACCTTTGAGGAAACATTGGATCGGTACACCGAGGAAATCGAAACCGAACTCAGTCAACTCTTTGAGCTGACCGGGTAAGTAAATCCCCACCAGAAGTGTAGTTGCGCTCGCTGAGAAAGGTTGGTATCACATGTCCATCAATAAGAGCAGTTCCAAAAGCTGGGGAGACCGCTGGCTGTGTCATCGTTCTAACTGAACAAAAAGGCTAAGCACGTTGCTATGAAATCGGTTCATATGAGCGTAGACTCTGCATCATCCGATTCCGATCTTCAAGATCGCGTGGTAAACTTCCTCCGGCGAAACTTCCCACAGATTCAGATGCACGGCGGTAACGCCGCGATCCAGCGGCTCGATCCTGAGACCGGCGAAGTAGAAATCCAACTTGGCGGTGCATGTTCGGGCTGTGGCATCTCCCCGATGACAATTCAGGCGATCAAAAGCCGAATGGTAGAAGAAATCCCCGAGATTGAGACCGTCCACGCCAATACTGGACAGAGTTCTGAACCAGAGATGGGCGAAACCAAGGGAATGAGCCCATCCTTCCCAGGAGAAGGAGGCGATGAAAGCGACGAAGAACCACAGGCTCCGTTCTAACGCCGGTTTTCGATGGGTTCAACTGAATCGGTAGCGCGGAGCCCCCTTCCTCAAGAAGCGACTGAGGAGAGCGAGTAGGGAGGGGAGGAGCGCATTAGTATAGGTCACAAGAACTAACATGTAAATAGGTTTCAATCTACATTGAAACTGTGGCAGACGACTACGTGCGTCGGACAGCAATCACCCGGCTCTCGGTAGATGGTGAGCAACGCAATCTCCTCGAAGAAACCATCTCCGAGTGGAAGCGTGGGTGCCAACTCGCCACCGACATGGCGTGGGAGAAGTGCAACGCCAAGAGCGACGTACAGCCCCTCGCCTACGACACCGTGCGCGAACACACGAACCTCGGGAGTCAACACGCGATTCTCGCCACCCACCAAGCCGCACAAGCTATCACCGGCTGTATCGAACGTCGATCCAAAGGCAAGAAGGTCAGCAAGCCGACCTTCACCGCACCCACGGTGAAATACGACACTCGAACCTTGACGCTGTTTGACGACGATACAGTCTCGCTCTCCACCACGGAGAGTCGCGTCCGGTGTGGCCTTGCTCTGCCCGAAGCCGACGATGGCTACCAACGGCAGTATCTCGGCTCCGACAAATTGAGCGTCACGGAAAGTACACTCACCGCCCGCAACGGTGACTACTTCTTACATATTGGGTTCCGCCGACACAAGAACGATACCGAGAGAAACACCGCCGAGGACGGAACGGTTCTCAGGGTTGATCTCGGTGTCGAAAACATCGCTGTCACTAGTACTGCCCACTTCTTTAGCGGGCGAGAGTTGACCCACGACCTCCGCGAGTTTGAGAAAGTGCGTGGTGGCCTCCAACAAGCCGGCAGTCGAAGCGCCCACAGAACGTTCAAACAATCGAGTAGCCGTGAACTGCTAGGTATAACCGATAGATGACCTGTAGCGCGAATCTAGCAGATTATGATTGAAGCCCAGTAATCAAAACGATTGACATCGATACGTTTGTTATCGCCACTGCCGATAGTACAACGAAGATTATCGAACCGACCGATATATGCTTGCACCCACACCTATAGTGTCATCCGAATACACCTCGTCGCCGTCAGCAAACGAGATGACACCGACTCCACCAGTATCGAGGACGGTGTGAATTTCGTCATCTGCGAATTTGATGGCTTCTGGTTGGAAATACGTTCAGCTTCGACTAATGTGCAAATGACTCCACCGGAGACCCTCGCACACCAACAAGTATAACTATCAATTAATTAACTATTTTGATGAATGCAGTAAGGGCCACCTCAATTTGTAATTAGAGATAGTTTCTTTGAGGATTAATAGAAACTATTTCTCGTCACAAATTTTATTTTGTCTGAAATCAATCGATAAGTACTGAGTTGAAGAATAATGAAAGTAGCATACGCAGCTCTATGAGGAGACATCAAACCAGCATCTCCGAACGGGCATCAAAAGTTGACGAGGAGTCAGCCGATCAGCTGCACGCGAATAAGGCTGGTCAAAAATGCCCAGAATGTGATGGAATACTATTGAAAAATAGCGATACCGACGGGACAGTTTGTAAAGAGTGTGGACTAGTCACTACGCAACAAGCGATTGATCGTGGCCCTGAATGGCGCTCATTTGAGGATCAAAATAATGCATCTAGAGTTGGCGCACCAGTCACCCAACGAATGCATGATAAGGGGCTATCGACAAATATCGGGTGGCGCGACCGTGATGCGAACGGAAATTCGCTGTCAGCACGTCAGCGAAAAAAGATGAGCCGCCTTCGCACATGGGACGAACGGTTTCGAACACGGGATTCGAAGGATCGAAATCTCAAACATGCTCTTGGTGAGATTGATCGAATGGGATCAGCACTTGGGGTACCTGAGGCCAGCCGTGAAACTGCAAGTGTAATTTATCGGCGAGCTCTAAAGGAAGATCTCTTATCAGGTCGATCTATCGAGTCAGTGGCTACCTGCGCACTGTATGCTGCAGCTCGAACTAATAGTGTCGCCCGAACAATTGACGAACTTGCAGAGGTCAGCCGTGTCGAGAAGTTAGATATCAAACGAACCTACAGGTATATTTCACGCGAATTAAATCTCCAGATACCACCGACAGACCCAATTGAATACGTTGGCCGGTTCGCGTCACGAATAGACTGTTCAAATGAAACAGAACAATACGCTCGACAGTTGATTAAAGATGCAACTGAGAAAGGCGTACATAGTGGCAAAAATCCTGCTTGCATTGCGGCTTCCGCACTGTATGCAGCTTCTCGTCTTTCTGGGGAGTCAATTATCCAGCCAGATATTGCTCAAGCGGCTAATACGAGTGAAGTCACGATCAGGAATCAATATCAGGAGCTGCTAGCAGCTACTGAAATGAATGATTGCGAAAATAAACAAATTAGCTAATACTCGTACTAATATATAAAATGATTTTAATATTAAACTCCCGCAGTTTCAGAGATCAGGTGGTTCTATGACCGACTCAGAAGTAGTTGATGTGGATAGGATCCTTAATAAGGTTGGATTTAATGCTGAAAAGAACCTTTTGACTCGCCGGCAGGCTGAAGTGCTCGCTCTCCGTCATCAAGGCCTCCGTCAGCTCGACATTGCTAATTTGTTGGGGACTTCCCGTGCCAACATCTCAAATATCGAACGTAGTGCACAAGAGAATATCGAGAAAGCCACTGAAGCAATTGATTTTATTACTGTTCTTACTGCTCCTTTGCGTGTAACGATACCAGCTGACACTGATTTATATAGGGTGCCGAAAATGGTCTATGATGCAGCTGATGATGCTGGAATTGAGGTTAATTATACTGAACCGAACCTTTTAGATATTATTAGTGATCGTGCGTCAGCAGTACTAAACCGACGTACTGTGAAAAACAGAATTGTACTAAGTATTACTAAAGAGGGCACAATCAGTGTCTGCCGACTAAATGACAGGTCAAAATAATAGGGTGGAATACCGTGCCAATCATATTGACAGTTAATATTAAATTAATATGAAATCTGAACGGTTTGCAGACACGGTCACATTATCATATCTCCCGATAAGGGATCAGCTCTCGCAGGCTGACTGCCAAACTTTCTCGGCGGGCACAACAGTACACCAGTCTCGAAGCCGCGTGACATATGCGTTAGCCGTCTGTGGATCATCTCGGCCACACACGTATCGCACTTCAGTACAGGTGACGGTATTTATCGATCCTGTCAGCTCGCCGCTTTCCACGCGGTTGATTATCGTTTCGACTGCATCGCTGCCGGGTTCCTCCCAGTAGTACGCGATCAGCGGTTCCGCATCGAAGACAACATGCTCCATCAGTGGTCTCGCTGTAGTCGTTGACTGCGGTCGTCGTCGATAGCGCGCTCTTCGTGAAGGGTAGTTGTTCCCTGTTCGGCTGTGGTTGCAGCTCCCCGGAACTCTGTGAGGCTGGGAAGTGGTTCAACGACAATGTCTCCAGTGTTGTTTTCGCGGATACGAACCCTGCTTCCCGGTTCGATGCCATGCTTCTCTCGGAGTTGCTTCGGAATCGTCGCTTGGCCTTTCTGACTCAAATTGACGACGTGTCTCTCATTAGTTGTACTCGTTATAGTATTACCATGCAGCGTACAATATTGAATATTGGGGATTGCACTCAGTATCCGTGGCCTGATTTCGGGGATACATCGTTAACGGTACGCTACGCTGGAATATCCATAGCTAAGAGTCACACTCGACATCAGCTGGCCGTGCTGATGATGTCTCCTAACCGTCGGGATCTGCCAGATGCATCTGGTTGTGAACGTCTGGCAAGAGATATTTGAAATAGAGGTCATGTTCTCGGCCAACAGTGAGGCTGGGAACAAGTGCGTAGATAATTAGTTGTCGGAACGTTGTTTTAGTAGCTTCCTGTAGCTCTTGTATGAAAGTCACCGAGGATACAATCACTGACCGATGTACAGGGGCGGTGTTCAAACGTGGAGAGAGCTACTATCAGGACGGCCATATCCAGCAAGTTGATCGGTTCGACGATCTCGTTACAGCGACCGTGGAAGGCACGAGGTTGTACGACGTGACAATTGAGTTTAATGATCGGAGTCTTGATACGCAATGTACGTGTCCGTACGATGGTGGCGGTGATTGCAAACACATCGTCGCCGTGTTGTTGGATATCGCCGCCGGGCCGCCAGCCGACGACAGCGACCGGGTCGAGGGAGTGCTTGTGGATGCCTCAGCGTCGGAGTTACGTGAGTTCCTCGGCGACGCACTCGCAACCCATCCGGAGCTGCGCGAGCAGTTTCTCGCACAGTTCGGCGACGACCACAAGGCCGTCGAGGAGTACCGCAGTCAGATCGAAGGGTTGTTCGAACAACACGCCGATCCGGGCATCTACGACGCCATCGACTTCTCGAAGTTCTTCGAGATGGCTGAAACCTACCGCGACCGCGAGCGGTATCTCGCCGCCGCAACTGTCTACCGGGCCGTCTTCGAGGAGGTCGACGCCAAGTACCACTGGGTCGACGGCGCGTACGACCACTACGCACAGGTCATTCAACGGGCAATTGATGGCTACGCCGACTGTGTACTTGCAACCGAGCCGACGCCTGCGGAGTTCGATACCTACGCCGGAGTTATCGAGGCGCGAACGATGACCGATCCACCAATCAACACCGACCAGTTCCAGCGGGCACTCCGGGATCTCGAAGATCGATACGAAACAGAGGGAGAATGACAATGAGTGACTCAACGGAGCGATTTGTTATTGAAATCGGAACCGGCACCGTCGCTCATATCATTGACACCGATAGCGAGGAGTCGGAGACTGCTCCTGGAATATCATTTAGTTTCTCCGGCTCTGGAAAGAAAATGTGTAGCCGTAGCTACCGCGATTTCCGATCCCAGCAACTCCCGTTTTCGGTGTTTGTCGACGAACACGATATCGACAAATCGGGGGTTGAGGGCGACGCCCCCGACGAGATCTGTTCGTACTGCTGGTCGAACACGATTGAAGAACTCCAGACCGACGACCCACGGGCTGGGACGGGGCACGCTGACCGAATCGGGAGCGTCGGCTACCGACTGCGCTGGAAACAGAAAGGCCGGGCCCGAGACGAGTGGTACGATATCGTGGTCAGACCCGAGACGACGATGGCTGAACTGGATCTGCTCGTCTGTCGGTTTACGACGCTGGATGATCTTCATCTCCGCATGTATGGGCTCGAAGACGAGTATCTGGATTCGAGTCTCAATGTTCTGCCTGATCATCAGTGCAAGGAGGTGGGTGATCGGTCGTATACGAAAGCAAGCGACCTGACCATTGGCACTGTTGCCGAGCGAGCAGGCCTCTGGGACGGTGACAGGCTCAGTTTGGTTTACGACTTCGGGACGCCATCGTACTACTACTGTCTCGTCAAGGGGGTCTACGAACCCGATGCTATCGATGATCACTTGGAGGACAGCGAGATTATTAGTTCGACTGAGACGGCTGCCATCGTCAGGGAGAAACGGCCATGACGGAACCAGACAGCGACGACGAACGGGACGAACGTATCCGCAACAAGATCATCGTCGACGCTTACACCCCGGACGAACAGGCGATCAGCTGGTGTTACTATCTTGAAAGCAAGCTCTTGGTTCCGTTTGAAGCCGAATGTATCGAACGCCGCGCATTCTCGCCGCTACAGGAGGGTGAACTCGTTACTGTCGTCGGGATGATCGACGAAGTCGTCCAAGAGATGTTCGTCGAAATCGAGTGGAAAGATCGCCAGTTCGGTGTCCCGCTTGCACAGCTTCAACCGCTCAATCCCGATCCCGAAACAAAAGAAGCGGTCAACGACTGGCACTACTGGGAAGGCGACGGCACTCGAATCCAGTAACTGCCTGCTTGCAACAGATTGACACCCCGCGGTTGTGTGCGGAGATAGCACTTATGTAGTCGAAGCGTGTTAAATTCAGCATGCAAAATCCGATCCGGGATAGTTTGCGGGTAAAGCTAGTTGGGTTTGCAGCCGTGGTGGCACTTTCGGGGGGAACCGTCGGTGTTGCTAGCTATCTTGTCGTTGGAAGCCAACTACTACTCG
>Ga0209965_1000098_pt1 | contig 29323 bp, 37 predicted proteins | sample SalPon2_B_H2O_MG_FD_185707 | JGI IMG/M metagenome (GOLD analysis project Ga0209965, IMG submission 185707) | Salt pond water microbial communities from South San Francisco under conditions of wetland restoration - Salt Pond MetaG R2_B_H2O_MG... | ecosystem: Environmental > Aquatic > Non-marine...
GTCGAAAGGCCACATGTGGGTCGCCGGTCGCGAGCGGTTCGCACTGGACATGAGCCAGGCCGGAACGGAGATTCACGTCGACGTCAACGGTCGGTGGGCCGCGACACTTCCGGAGCGCCGGCAGGCCTCCTATCGTGAATCACGGTCTGATATCGAGTGGGACGACGAGTGGGGCGACCGCGAAACGAAACTCGTCTTCATCGGTGCCGGAATGGACGAGTCCGCTATCGTCGACGGGCTCGACGACTGTCTCGTCGACACTGACGCGATGGACGGTGATTGGAGCGCGTTCGACAATCCGTTCCCGGGGACGATGGACTGGTCGAAACCGCCCATGCAACAGCGGCTCGTGGTCGGTGATGCCCAATGATTGCAAACCGTCGGGAACTGCCACCGCTCGAGGAGCGACGCGAGAGCGATGCCGACGGGCACGACGTGCTGGACCCGCTCGGTGTCGCAATCGTAACCGTCTCGTCCTCCCGCGGGAGGACGGTCGAACTGGCACCGCCGGACCCCAGCGGCGACGCCATTGCCCGTATCCTCGTCGAGGCGGGCCACGTCGTTACGGCTCGGACGCTGGTCCCAGATGACTACGTCGGCATCAAGACCGCCGTTAGAGATTGTCTGGGCCGGCCGGACGTGGACGTCGTCGTGACGACCGGCGGCACGGGCGTGACCGCCGACGACGTAACCCCCGACGCGGTTGGGGAACTCTTCGACCGGGAACTACCCGGCTTTGGCGAAGCCTTCCGCTGGCTGTCTTGGGACGAAGTGGGAAGCCGGATTGTCTCGACCCGTGCGACGGCCGGTATCGCCCGTGACATCCCGGTGTTTGTCCTGCCCGGGAGTGAGAACGCCGTCTCACTCGCGACGAGGGAACTGATAACCGAGGAGGCACCGCATCTCGCGGGCCTCGCGACCCGTCACGAGGTGACCTAGATGCAGGGTTCCAGTATGTATCAGGAGGTAATCCTGGATCACTATCGTAATCCTCGAAGGTGGGGCCGTCTCTCGCCGGTTACCCTCTCGCACACTGGCGAGAACAGTTCCTGTGGCGACGAACTCACGTTCGACCTCAGACTCGCCGAGGACGGTGAAACGATCGAAGCGGTCGCATTTACCGGAGAAGGCTGTGCGATCAGCATTGCGAGCGCGAGCCTGCTTGCGGAGGAACTCCCGGGTATGACGCTCTCGACGGTTCGTGACCTCGACCGGGAGGACGCCCTCGACCGTCTGGGAATCGAGCCGACACCGATGCGCATCCCGTGTGCCGTGCTCGCGGAAAAAGTGGTTCAGGACGGCGTCGAGAGCTACGAGGACAACGAATGACACTCTACGGCATCGGACTCGGGCCGGGCGGGAGCGACCTGCTCACGATTCGTGGTCGGCGCCGGCTCGAATCCGTGGACGTCGTCTACTCGCCGGGTCGGCTATCGCGGCGCGTCGCCGCCGAGTACGTCCCCGAATCGAAGCTGGGTGACCTGGAGTTCCCGATGACGGCTGACCCGGAAGAACTGAAAGCGGCCTGGAAGACGGCCGCTGCCGAGGTGGCACCACAAGCACGCGACGGCGATGCAGCCTTCGTCACGCTGGGTGACCCCTGCATCTACTCGACATTTGGCCACCTGCGCCGGACCCTTCGCGACAACCATCCCGGCGTCGACATCGAGGTTGTCCCCGGCGTCAGCAGCGTGACGGCGTTCGCCTCCGTCTTCGGTATCGACATCGAGGCCGGGTCGGAACTGACGCTGCGAGAAGCCACGGACGGCGCGGCGCCGGTCGGGCCCGACAGGTTGATTCTGTTCAAAGTCACCGACGCGCCCACGACGCACGAGAAGCTAACGACAGCAGGATACGACGTGACGTTCGGTCGGCGCCTGTTCATGGACGAAGAAGCGCCGCTCGTCACCAGTGACCCAGAGGACGTCGCTGATCGGGACTACTACACGCTGGCGTACGCCGAGAAACGGTCCGTGACGGACTCCGACTGAAGAACAGTCAGGCGCTGACACCGAGCGTCTCTAGTTCTTCTGCGGAGTACTCCGCTCGAAGTTCGTCCGTCGAGTGCTCCTCGACCAGTTCGGTTCGCTCTGCCTCGCTCATCTCGCTCAGGTCGCTGAAACAGTGACACATTGCGACTGTATCTCGGGGCTATAGCTACTAAACACCTGTTAGCACCCTTCTCGCGCTTATGTAATACGGAACGGGTGATAGCAATTTTTGGCAATTTGGAAGACAGGTTTAGTTACGCCGACCTGTTTTAGCAATACTGAATTCAAATTAGCTGCTATTATTAAATTAACAGTCTAAAATCATAGCTCTTATTATCTAGCTTGTTAGTGTTAACAACACATGCCGCAGTACACTCGACGACTACTCATCGCGACTGGACTCAGTGCCGCTTCGATCAGTGCCATCTCGGGTTGCCTGGGTGGCGGCGGCTCGAACAATGGAACGACAGCACAGGCCTCGTTCTTCGTGTTCGGCGACTTCGCGAGTAAGGTCGCCGGGGACGTGACGACGGCGGAGACGCTCGTCCCGGTCGGTCAGCACGGCCACGGCTGGGAGCCGGGGCCGGATATTCAGGGGACGATTCGCGAATCCGAGCTGTTCATTTACGGGATGGATGGCTTCCAGCCGTGGGCGGACGACATCGTGACGACCCTCCGTGACGACGACGCCGACGTTTCCCTCCTCGCTGCAGGCTCCGGTATCGACCGCCTCCAAGGCGGCCACGACCACGGATCTGAACATGAAGAGGGCCACGACGAGGAACACGACCACGAAGACGAACACGAAACGGGAACCCACGAAGGCGAACAAGACCACGAGACCGAGCATGACCACGGCGGTGAGACGCCCTGGGAATGGGCCGGCGTCTATCACCTGGACGCTGGCTCGTACACGTACACGTTCCAACCGGGTCCGGACCCCGAAATGCATCTGGCCGTCCTCGAAACCGACGAGGGCGGGGACCACGGCATCCATCACGTCGAAGAGACCGCTCACACCCTCTACGAGTCGGACCACGACGCACACTCGGAGGTTCAGACCGGTGGCACGCTCACCCCTTCCTCGGAGAGTCTCTATCATCTCCAGTTCGCCGACTCGGGCGAGTCGACGTACACGCTCGATATCCCGTCGTCGGGCCACTACGTCCTGTTTAGCCAGCACGTTCCCTCGGAGTTCGACGCAGCGCTCACCGACGAGAGCGGGTCCTCGGTCGACCCTGAAGTGACCGAGAGCGCTGGCGGCCACGACCACGACGGTGAACATGAAGGCGAGCACGAGGAAGAACACGAAACGGGAGCGCACGAGGGCGAAGACGGACATGGCCACGACCACGGCGGTGAGGACCCGCACTTCTGGCTGGACCCAGCGCGGGCGAAGCAGGCCGTGAGTAACATCCGGGGTGGGTTTGTGGATGTCGACGGCGACAACGCCAGTGCGTACGCCGACAACGCCGATTCGTATCGGTCCCGCCTCGACGAACTCGATAGTTCCTTCGAGTCGACGCTCGAGAGCGCATCGAAAGATGTCGTCTTCGTCGCCGGTCACAACGCGTTCCAGTATCTCGGCCAGCGCTACGGCTTCGAAGTGGAGACGCTGACAGGACTCTCACCGGACGACCAACCCACACCACGGGACATCGAGCGCGCACAGGAGATCATCGCCGAACACGACCTGGAGTACGTCTGTGCAGACCCGCTGGAGTCCCAACAGGCGGCGAACCAGCTCGTCGCGGAGACCGACGCCACCGAGGTCCTCCCGCTGACCCCCATTCCCGGCCAGACACAGGAGTGGGCCGACAAGGACTGGGGCTACGTCGAGATCATGGAGAACGTCAACCTCGAAACGCTCAGGACGGCCCTCGACGCGTAATGTCCGAGTCCAGGTCTGACACTCCGGAACCCCAGTGGTGCGGACACGCCGAGCCCGGCCCGTCCGACCAGCAACGGCCGGATCTCGTGGCACTCGTCGTCGACCGACCCGATGGGCCCGCCTGTACGATGTATCCGCCGGACGTGGCCGAGCCGTACCGGACGACGACCTGGATGACTGCGGCTGGCAATTCGTTTGTCGACGCGGAGGACTGTCGATGACGCCAGTCGCTAACAATACAGACGAATCGACGGACCCGCTCATCAGCGTCCGGGACGTCTCCTTTAGCTACGGTGACGTTCCTGTTCTCGACTCGGTGTCTATCGACGTCGAGGCTGGTGCGTTCCTCGGATTGGTCGGTCCTAACGGGAGCGGGAAGAGCACGCTGTTGGACCTGATGTTGGGTCTGCGTCGCCCGGACGAAGGAACAGTCTCGCTGTTCGATAAGCCAGCAACGGAGTTTGACGACGGCGAGCGACTCGGCTACGTCGCACAGGACGCGACCGAAGCGGGGCGTGAGATGCCGATTACGGTCCGTGAGGTCGTCCGAATGGGTCGCTACCCGCAGCGACTCGTCGGTCGGTTCTCGGCCGAGGACCGGCAAGCTGTCGACGATGCCATGGAACAGGTCGGAATCGCCGACCTCGCCAGCCGCCGCATCGGTCGCCTCTCGGGCGGTCAGCGCCAGCGAGTATTCATCGCCCGCGCGCTGGCGTCCGGGGCCGATCTGCTCGCACTCGACGAACCGACGGTCGGCGTCGACGCCGAATCCAGAGAGGAGTTCTACGAACTGCTTCACGGCCTGAACGCGACCGGAATCACGGTCGTGCTCATCGAACACGATATCGGCGTCGTCACGAAGTACGCGACGGAGATCGCCTGTCTCAACCGCCAGCTGTATTTCGACGGTGACCCAGCCGAATTCGTCGAGACGGACGCCCTCGCGGCGGCGTACGGAAGCGACCAGCACGTCCTGCACCACGACCACTGACCATGTTTTTGACACATCAACGCGTCGCTGGAACGCCACTCGCCGAACTGCCTGTCCTGTGGCTCGCCGTCACAGGGACTATCGAATGGTTCCTCGACAATGTGGTCGGTCCCACCATGGACCTTCTGGCGGAGCTTCTCGGGACGCCGATGCTTGGCTACCCGTTCATGCAGCGGGCCTACCTTGCCGCAGTCTGTATCGCCGTCATCGGCCCGCTGGTCGGCACGTTCCTCGTCCATCGGGAGATGGCGATGCTCAGTGATACGCTCGCCCACACTGCCTTCGCTGGCGTCGCAGTCGGTCTCTTCCTCAATTCGGCCCTCTCGCTGGCGCTGTCGCCGTTGCTGACTGCGTTCGTCGTTGCAATCGTCACCGCGCTGCTCGTGGAGTTACTCGTCGAACACGCCGGCGCGTACACTGACACGTCGCTGGCAATGGTTCTGACGGGCGGGTTCGCCGTCGGGAGCATCCTCATTACGGCGACCGACGGCGGTATCTCCGTCGGTATCGACGCCTACCTCTTCGGGAGTCTCGCGACCGTTTCGACGGCGAACGTCGGTATCCTCGTGCTGATGAGTCTCGTCGTCGGCGGCCTGGTCACGCTGACGTACCGGCCGCTTCTGTACGTCACGTTCGACGCCACCGCTGCACAGGCGGCCCGACTGAACGTCCGTCTCTACAAACGGCTCATGGTCGTGCTCACCGCACTGGTCGTCGTCAGTGCGATGCAGATTATGGGCGTCATCCTGGTCGCCGCGATGCTCGTCGTTCCCGTCGCTGCTGCGGCGCGGGTCGCACGTAGCTTCAGGCAGTCTATCCTGCTAGCGATACTCGCTGGGGAGTTCGCAGCGATAGCCGGTGTGACCCTCTCGTACAACTACGGCATCGCGGCCGGCGGTTCGATCGTCGTCACAGCCATCGCCATCTACGTCGCCACCTTTGCCGCCCAGAGACTGGCGCCGGGCCTGCGACGCATTGGCCGACTGCGACCCGGCCACTCAGAGACCGGACTCAAAGCCGATGGTGGTGAGAAAGAGTGACCATCGAACGGGCCGACGCCGAGTCGGCCGGGCGACAGCCTTACGAGTACGTCATCGTCGGCGGTGGTATCCACGGCACGTGTCTGGCGAACTACCTCCTCGCCGACGGTGGCTACTCACACGACGAGATACGAATCGTCGACCCCCGCGACGAACTGCTCGCGTCCTTCGAACGGAAGGCCCGCCAGTGCGGGATGGAGACGTTGCGGTCGACGTTCGTCCAGCACATCGATACCGAGCCGTTCTCGCTGGAATCGTTCGCGGAAGGAGCCGGACGTGAAGCCGAACTCGTCGCGACAGACGACTATCCGAACAGGCCCACGGTTGACCTCTTCCTGGACCACGCCCGCTCTGTCATCGACCGTGCCGACATCGGCGACTGCCACCGGCAGACGCGGGCGACGGGCATCGACGAGAGCGGTGACAGTCTGCACGTCGAGACGCCAAACACCGGACTCAAGGCCCGGCGTGTCGTCCTCGCGCTCGGTCTCGGCGCTGGACCGACGCGCCCGGACTGGGCGAGCGGGCTGTCCGACGACGCGCCGGTCACACACGTCTGGAACGACGCGTTCGAGCCGTCGACGGCGGCCGCGTTCGACGGCGAGACGTACGTGGTCGGCGGTGGCATCACCGCGGGACAGCTGGCCTGCACCCTTTCGAAACAGACGAGTGTGACACTGCTGTCGCGTCACCAACTGGAGAGCGCGCTCTCGGAAGCGGACCCGTACTGGCTTAACTGGCGGCATCTTGAACGCGAACTCCATGCACTGCCACCGGGGTCCCAGGCCCGCCACGACCGGATTCGAGCCGCTCGGAACGACGCGATGATACCACCGTACGTCGAGCGACGGCTGGACGACGCGCGCGACTGCGGGGCGCTGGACGTTCGCATCGGAGAAATCGACTGTGCGTACACGAGTGAGAACGGACTGCTGCTTCGATTTGCCGACGGCACCACGGATTCGGACGCGCAGGTGGTCCTGGCGACCGGACTCGACCCGGTGCCAAAACACCCCCTCGTGCGTGCCGTCGCCGAGTCGCTCTCACTCCAGCGCGGGACGAACGGCTTTCCCGTGCTCAACGACCGGACGCTCGCGTGGCAGCAGGCCGACGGGAGTACCTCGACGGTGTACGTCTCGGGTGCACTCGCCGAACCCAGCGTGGGGCCGTTCGCTCGAAACGTAATCGGCGCTCGTCGTGTCGCCGAACGGTTACTCGACCCGCCGGACAGGGACAGTACGAGCGGGTCACAGCCGGCTTCCAGAGGGCGGTCCTGACATGCCGTCGAACGACCTCACCCTCGCCTTCTCGTTGCAGGCCCTCGAACGACTCACACGACCGGAACGAGCCTTCGAAGACGCCGCGACGTGGACGAGCCACATCGGGGTCGTCTCCTCGGAAGCGTCCTTCATCGAAGGACGGCGAGTGCGAGATGCTGGATACGAGTGGGACTTCCTCTCTGGGCCGCGTTCGATCGAAGCGGCACTATCGAGTCTCCTGGATCACTTCGAGACAGACCGGTACGTGTTCGTCGGAACGGAGGAGACCAGCGAGATAGTAGAGCGGGTTCCTCACTGGACTTTTCAATCAGTGACCGAAGCTGCTGGAGCTGCTGACTGGCAGCTTGTAGCTACCTCAGCAGTTGACGACGACTGGCCCTGACGAGAAAACCGGAGGGGCAGTGCTGAACTGCCAATTAGTGGTTCTCGTGGATGTGGTTTCGAAGTGCGTCGGTCTCGTCGAACGCTTCGTTACACTCCGCACACGTGTTGTGGTGGAGCGCGACGTGCTGGGTGACGCCGGCGGCGCTCTGGAACTGTGCATCGCAGGTGGAGCAGGGGAATGCCATTGCATTAGCAACTCAGGGAAGATAGCATAAAAAGAGTTGTTAAAAACAGGGTTGCCACAGTTAGTTGGATCTAGTAATCTGGGGTGTGTCCTAACTAAGCGGACTGTGAGCGGTCGGCCGGAGCAGTCGGTGACAGGGCTGTAGTGACGCTACTGGGATGATTTACGCTCGAACACAGACGACATGTACTCTCTCGACCGCTCGACGCGTCGCCGCCGTTCTGCGTGGTCTATCTCCTCGACGCCGACCGGAATCTCGCGGTCGTACTGCTCGTAGTACCCTGCTGTTGCTACCCAATCGTTGTAGAACTCGGGGTCGAGTTCTCCGATTATCTCGAGTGCGACGCGGGCGCCGTCGCCCGCATTGACCAGTGCCTGGTGGTGCGTCTCGGTGAGTCGCCCGGCGGCGTAAACCCCCTCGACGTTCGTCTCTCCGCTCCCGTCGGTCGGGACGACCGAAACCGACCCGGCCGATTCGGTCTCCGTGTGGACGCCGAGGTCAGCGAGATAGTCGCTATCCGACCAGGATGCAGCCAGGAGGCGGTCGGCGACGAGTGACCGCTCCCCGAGTTCGAGGACGAAACCGTCCACGTCCGCTGTCGCAGAGGTGACCGATTCTTCGACCATCGTACAGCCCGCTTCGCGGGCGTGGCGCTCTGCGAGTTCGAGCAACAACCACGGCTCGATGCCGGCTGGAAAACCGAGGTAGTTCTCGACGAACGCGCACTTCTGGAGCGTCGAACGGCTGTCCGCGACGATGACAGTGTCGAGGTCGGCTCGGCTACAGAACACACCAGCAGCACAGCCAGCGGGTCCACTGCCGATGATTGCTACGTCGTAGTTCGTTGGCGTTGTATCAGTCATTGTTAGTGAGTCACAGTTGGTGTTAGGGCGCAACCTGCTCGCTCGGGAGTTCGGGAACTGCCTCGAGTAACTCGCACGTCTGTGGGTGGTCCGGGGCTGACAGAATCTGCTCTGCAGGCCCCCGCTCGACGACGGCACCGTCTTCGAGAACGACAAGACGGTCGGCTAGCTGACCGACCGTCCTGAGGTCGTGGGAGACGAGAACTGAACTGTCGGGCCCCTCGGGGTCCGACTGTAACTTCTCGAGTAGCGAGACCACACTGGCACGGGTCGTCGCGTCGAGGGCCGAAACTGGCTCGTCTAGCAGTAGTAGCTTCGGGCTGTGAGCGAGCGCCCGCGCGAGCGCGGCCCGCTGGGCCTGTCCCCCCGAGACTGCGCCGGGGCGACTCGCTGCCACAGACTGGGTGATTCCGACCGTCGAGCACAACCCGGAGACGCGGTCCTCGATGTCTCCCGTCGACCAGCCACGCCGGGCGAGCGGCTCGGCAATCGACCGACTGAGTGTCCATCGGGGGTCCAGGCTCGACGTGGGTTGCTGGAACACGACCCCGACGTCGTTCAGTGTCTCCGTGTCTCGGGTACCGACCGGGCCGACGCTGTCCCCGTCGAGGAAGACACGGCCAGCCGTTGGCTCGGTCAGCCCGGCGATGCATTCGATGACGGTGGATTTGCCCGACCCGCTCGGGCCGATGATACCCAGTGTCTCACCCGCCTGGACATCGAGTGAGATGTCGTCCAGTGCGGTCAGGTACGCTCGGTCGTTGAACAGCCGGGCCGTGACCGAGTCGTCGACCGAGTAGCGTTTCGTGAGTCCACGGAGCGAGACGAGCGTCTCGTCGGTGGTCGGTCTGTGTTCGGTCGCCTGCGAGCCGTCCGCCGCGACCGGCTCTCGGTCCGACGGCGTGAGTGAGTGGGCGGCCGAGACGAGTTCCCGGGTGACCTCGTGGCCCGGTCGAGCCAGCACCGAGGACGTCGGCCCACCGTCGACGATTCGCCCGTCAGCGAGAATGTTGATACGGTCGCAGTGTTCGCTCACGAGGCCCAGGTCGTGAGTGATTAGCAACACGCCCAGCTCGCGCGTCGCCGCGAGTTCTTCGAGCAACGACAGCACGCGTGCTCGGGTCGCTGCGTCGAGTCCGCTTGTCGGTTCGTCAGCAATGAGCAGGTCGGGATCACCAGCCAACGCGGTTGCGAGGAACGCGCGCTGGCACTGTCCGCCGCTCAGTTCGGACGGATACGCACCGAGACACGCCCCAAGGTCTTCGATTCCGACCTCTGCCAGCAGCGAGCGTGCTTGCTCCCTGTGCTGTTGGTCGGAGCGCCGATGAAGCAGGCCCGACAACGTCTCGAACGGCGAATCAGAGCAAGCTGTCCCCTCGGCAGCACGGATAGCCTCACAGAGTTGCTCGCCAATCGAGTATACGGGGTCGAACGCCGTCGTCGGGTCTTGGAAGGCGAACCCGATACGCGACCCACGGACGGTTCGCCACGTTTCGGTGTCCGCATCGGCGAGTTCCTCGCTGTCCAGTCGGATCGAGCCGTTCCGTATCGTCGCCGGTGCGTGGATGCCGGCAACGGCGCGGGCGAGCGTCGACTTTCCGCTGCCGCTCTCGCCGACGAGTGCGACCAGTTCACCCCGCTTGACGGCGATGCTCGCGGTATCGACGGCGGTGTGACGGCGGTTCGCTGTTCCGTACGTCACGGTCAGGTCGGTGATATCGAGTATTGTCATGGTCTCACGAGCTCCGTTCCGTTCTGCCATCGGGGTCGAGGACCGCTCGGAGGCCATCACCCAGCAGCGTGAACCCGAGAACCGTCACCACGATAGCCAGCCCAGGGACGTTCACGAGCCACCACGCGGTCTGGAGGTAGTGGCGGCCGGCGGCAATCATCGTCCCCCACTCCGGGGTCGGTGGCTGTGCGCCGAGTCCGAGAAACGACAGCCCCGCCGTCGCGAGCACGACCGTGCCGATGTCGAGCGTCGCCAGGACGATTGTCGGCCCCAGTACGTTCGGGAGGACGTGTTCGAGGACGATGCGACGGTGTGGCGTCCCGGACAGACGGGACGCCGTAACGTAATCGCGCTCTCGCACCGACAGCACCTCGGAACGGACCACCCGCGCGTAGGTTCCCCAGCCGACGACGGCCAGCGCGAACAGCACGTTGGTCAGACTCGGGCCGGCGATACCGGCGATGACCAGCGCGAGCACGATGCCTGGAAACGCAAACAGCAGGTCGACAATTCGCATCAGGAGTTCGTCCGACCAGCCGCCAGCGTACCCCGCGAGGAGACCGATAGCGACGCCGAGCACCAGTCTGATGGCCGTCACGGCGACCGCGATACCGAGCGAGAAGCGCGCGCCGTGGACGACGCGAGCGAACACGTCCCGACCCAGCCTGTCGGTCCCGAAGGGATGTGCCAGCGACGGTGGCTGCAGGCGATTCGAGAGATTCTGTGCCATGGGGTCCGTCCCCAGTAGTTCCGGGCCAATCAGAGCGATAAGGGTCAGTGAGGCGACGATGGCCGCTCCGGTAGCAGTCTGGGGCCGGCGCAGTGTCTCCCGTAGACGCCCGGAACCCGCCATTGCGTCACGCACCGGGTGACTCCCGGCTTGGCCGTCGGGACTCACGCTGGCTCACCGCCGAGGCGAACTCTCGGGTCGATGCGTTCGTACGCGAGGTCCGTCACAGTGTTGACCAGGACGAACAGCACTCCGGCCAGCAGCGTCACGCCCTGAACGACCGGGTAGTTCCGGTCGAAGACAGCGTTCACCAGCAGCGTTCCGAGCCCCGGGCGCTGGAACACGACTTCGACGATGACCGCGCCATTGAGGAGAAACCCCAGCTGGAGGCCGAGGACAGTTACCAGCGGTAGTAGCGCGTTTCGAAGGGCGTGCTTGTACACCACGAGGCGTTCGCCCAGCCCCCGTGTCCGCGCCGCAGTGACGAACTCGGCGTCGAGTGTGTCGCGCAGCGACGCACGGAGCAACCGCGTCTGGACAGCCGCCAGCCCGGTCCCGAGCGTGAGCGATGGCAGGAGTAGATGAGCCGGCGTCCCGCTGCCATACACCGGTGTCACGCCGAGCGTCAGCGAGAACACGAACACCAGCAGGTAGCCGAGCCAGAAGTTTGGCATCGCGACACCCAGTAGCGCGACGGCCTGGCTCGCGTGGTCTGCGTAGCCGTGTGGCCGACAGGCACTGAGGATACCGGTCGGAAGCGAGACTGCGAGTGAGACCGCGAGTCCCCCTGCTGCCAGTGAGAGCGTCACCGGGAGCCGGTCGACGAGCAACTCGCTCACCGACCGCTCGTGGTAGTACGACTGGCCTAGGTCGCCCCGTAGGAGCTCGCCCAGCCAGTGGAGATACTGGATATGTGGCGGCTCGTCCAGCCCGTGCTGGGCACGGAAGGCAGCGACCTGGTCGGCTGTGGGCGGTTGCCCCAACTGTTTCTGCAGTACCAGTTTTGCCGGGTCGCCCGGGGTGACCAGAATCAGGCCGTAGGTCACGACACTGACCAGTAACAGGGTCACGGCGGTCAGTGCCAACCGGCGGGGGAGATACTGCCAGCGCATACCCTACTCGCCGTCGTGTGCGAACTCCGTCCACCGGGTCATGTGCGGGACGGCGTGTGTCTCCGGCCCGGTCGTGTTCGCACGCTGCCCGAGGACGTACTCCTTGTAGTAGATCGGGACGAGAACACCCTGGTCCATCACCCGTCGTTGGACCTCGCGGTAGGCTTCGTGTTTCGTCTCTTTGTCCAGGGCACGGTCGCCCTCTTCGATGAGGCTGTCCACCTCCGGGCCGAGGTTGTAGAGTCCAGTCCCCTCCGATTCGTAGAGGGCGCGATTGTCCCCGCCTTCCGAGTGGAACTGCAGGTGGACGAGGTAGTCTGCGGCCCCGTTAATCGAGCCGAGTTCGATGAGTGTGAGGTTCGATTCGGCCATCTGTTCCGTCTCGAAGAACGACCCCCGGTCGAACTGCCGGACCGTACTCGAGACGCCGATTTCGGCGAATCGGTCCTGCATCCGTGTCGCGATGAGCTGCATGTGTGGTGTGTTGCTGCTCACGTGCAGCTCCACGTCTTCACCGCTGTATCCCGACTGGTCGACGAGGTCCCGGGCCCGCTCTAGGTCCGGTCCGTATTCGGGAAGCTCGTCGTGTGCCGAAAACGGAATCATCTGCGGGTACGGTCCCTTCGCCGGTGCCCCGATACCGCTGAGAATACTGTCGACGATCGACTGTTGGTCGACCGCGTAGTTGAGTGCGCGTCTGAGGTCCGCGTCGTCGGTCGGCGAGTTGTAGAGGTTGATCATCGCGGACCCGGCGCGTGGCTCGCGCTGTGTTCGGACCGTAACGGCATCGTTGGCCGACAGCAGGTCGTAGTCCTGCCGGGGAATCTCGAACGACGCGTCGATTTCACCCGCCTGGAGACTCGTCGACCGCGTCGTCGGGTCCGTGATACCCTCGAACGTCAGTTCCTCCAGCTGTGGCTCCGCTCCCCAGTAGTCCTCGAAGCGAGTCGTCTGCAGCGGGCTGTCCGGGTCGGCCGAGTCGGCCTCGAACGGGCCCGTCCCGATGGGCCGGTCGTAGCTACCGGGATGTTGAATCCCGAATAGCGGGTGACTCAGCGTTCCGGCGAGCGCCCCGAACCGTTCGACGGTCTCGACCCGGAGCGTGCGGTCGTCCACCGCGCTGAAACTCTCGTCGGTGACCTTCGCCCAGCTCAGTGGTCGGTCCGCCAGGAGTGCAGACAGGGACTCCGCGACCACGTCCGCCGTGAGGGCCTCGCCGTTGTGAAACGTCGCGCCGTCCCGGAGCGTGAACTCCCAGGTCGTGTCGTCGATCGTCTCCCACTCGGTGGCCAACCACGGTTCTATCGTGGAGAAGTCGTGCGACGACGCCGTCAGCGTCTCGTGCATCGGCGAGTAGTACGGCGCTGCGCCACCATACATCGACCAGTCCCCACCAGTGAGAGGTGTGCTCAGCGCCACTGTCTTCGAGCCACCTGCGTTCTCGTTTCCAAACACCGACTGACAGCCAGCCGCCAGGGCCGTTGTACCGCCTGCGACGCCGGCGAGTAGCTGGCGCCGTGAGAGGGTCTGTTGCATTGTGATTAGTATAACTGGTACTAGTTATAATAAAAGTTGTTAATTTGGGGTGAGCTTTTAATATCAACCCAATGCGCCCCAACGAGCGGGCTGATGGCGGAGAAACCGGCTCTGCAAGCCGATATTGCCCCATAGAGGGGAGCCACCGAACGAACGGCTCGTTCTCCTACCGTGGACGAGCGCGTGCGAGGACGTGCCCGTCGTGGCACCGGCAGTTACACCGGAAGAAGTCTGCCGCGTAGCCGTTGCGTCGGAGGAGGCGGACCAGCCCGACACCCGCTGCCTCGCTTTCGACCTCGACGTTGACGACGTCTCGGCGGCCACTGCCGAGGGCCGCTATCGCCTCCGGAGCTGACGTTCGCTCCGGCTGGAGCGATTCCAGCAGTATCGCCTCGGTCGTCCAGTCATCGAGTGTCGGCACGTCACCGGTCGATACCGCCTCGTCTTCGTAGAAGTACTCCGCTATCTCGGGGCCATCGAACGCTTTGAGTCGGGGGCGGTCAGACTCGGTGAATCGGTTGACTACAAGAAAGACGTCGAGGCCGAGACGAGCAGCGACGCGCTCGTAGGCCGCCACGCAGTCCAGTGTCTCTGGTGTCGTGACGACGAAGACAGTGTCGAGGGCCGAGCCAGTCGTTTCGACTCTAGCCGTTCCGGCCGGATAATCGACCACCGACCAGTGCACGCCAAGTTCTCCGGGAGTCGTCCACGAGGCCTCTGGTTGGTCGACCAAAGCGCACGCCTCTCCGAGGACTTCGACGGTTGTCCGCTCGGCCAGTCGCTCCGCGACCATCGCCGCGACGGTCGTTTTCCCGGCGTTCTCGGGCCCCACAAACCCAATTCGCCGACGGTCCGTCGCCGGGTTACTGGGCCCGTTCGCGCCTTCTGCTGGCGGCGTTTGTGACTCGAAGCTCATATGCGTGCTTGCTCTCTGATGCCGGTGTCGACTGCCCGGTCCTGTGCAATCGTTTCGAGTGCCTCCATCGCTCCTATCTCTTTCAACTCCGTGACTGCGTCCCGCCGGAAGACACCGTGGATACCGTTCGTCTGTGTGACCGTCTTGAGCTGTGTCACGGCTTCGAGGCGGCCGAGTTCGCGAATCGCCTCGCGACGCGTCTCACGCGGTGCGGACTTCGTGACGATCTGCTGGAATAACGCGGATGCGCTCGGCATCGTCAGTCGGCCAGCCCCACTTCTTCGGCACTGTCGGTATCCTCGGCCGGTTCGTCCGCTCCCTGCTGTGCTTCAGGGTCGTCCTCGAACCGGGGGAAGCGGTCCTCGAACGCGTCCCAGTCGGCGTCCATCTCGTCGGCTGTCAGCGTGGCCGCTTCGAGGTCGCTCCGGAGTGCGTCGTGGTCCATCTCGGTCCCGATGAGGACGAGCCGAGAGGAGCGGTCGCCGTATGTGGGATGCCAGTTCGCTTCGAGTTCGGGCGAGGCTTCGAAGTACTGTGCCTGTTCCTCCTCGGGTAAGGAGGCGATCCAGCGACCCGCCGGCACGAGTCGAATAGAGTGCCCGGCTACGTCGAGTCCCAGTCCGATCTCCGGTCGGCCCGCCAGCCAGAAGTGGCCTTTCGAGCGGACGACGTTCGACGGGAACTCGTCGAGCAGTTCCGCGAACCGCTCCGGGTGGAACGGCCGTCGGGATTCGAAGATGAACGACGTAACACCGTGTTCTTCCTCGGCGGAGGCGTGTGGCTCCTCGAGTTCCTGCATCCAGCCGGCGGACTGACTCGCCGCCTCGAAGTCGAACCGCCCGGTATCGAGAATCTCGCCGGAGTCGACCGCGCCGTGCTCCGTTCGGATGATTTCGGCGCGCGGTTGGAGTACTTCGACCATCTCTCCGATCTCGTCAAGCGTCTCCTCGTCGACGAGGTCGCACTTGTTCAACAGGAGGACGTCACAGAACTCGATCTGTTCGACGAGTAGGCTCCCGAGGTTCTTCTCGGTGTCGCCGTCCATGAGCGACTCTTTCGAGTCGAACGTCGTCCAGAACTGATGGGCGTCGACGACGGTGACCGTCGTGTCGAGTTCGTAGTAATCCATCACTTCGATACCGGTCTCCTCGTAGAACTCCGTGGGGTCGAGGTCACCCTGGTCGAAGCCCATCGTGAGCGTCTGGGCGACGGGTAATGGCTCGGCGACGCCCGTCGATTCGATGACGAGGTAGTCGAACTCCCGGGCCTGTGCGAGCCGTGCGAGCGCGTCGAGCAGGTCCCCACGAAGCTCACAGCAGATACAGCCGTCCGATAGTTCGACCATCTCTTCGTCCTCTTCCGAGATATCAGAGTGTTCCGCGACCCGCTCGGCGTCGACGTTCACCTCGCCCATGTCGTTGACCAGGACTGCGATATCCATCTCTGTCCGCGTGTTCAGGAGGTTGTTCAACACGGTCGTCTTTCCCGCACCGAGGTTGCCGCTCAGTACGGTGACGGGTATGGTCTGTCGCGCCATCTGTTATTAAGACTAGAGCGTATATTATTTATATTTGGCTATTTACTAGGTCTTGTTGTTAACAGTGAATCCAAACGAAGTGCGCAAATACGAATCGCTCGACGCCGTTGTCGTGGGTGCGGGCGCCGCTGGCGTCGGAATCGGGGCTGCTCTCGCCACACTCGACCTCGACTCATATGCCATTCTCGAGCGCGAGACGGTCGGGGCGTCGTTCCGACAGTGGCCCGACGAGATGCGCCTCATCACGCCCTCGTTTCCGAGCAACAGCTTCGGCTCACGCGACCTGAACGCTATCACCACGGACACTTCCCCCGCGTTCGCACTCGACCGGGAACACCCGACCGGAAGGGAGTACGCCGAGTATCTCCAGGGTGTCGTCGATTTCCACGACCTCCCTGTCCGAACCGGAGTACACGTCGAATCGTTCAGCCCGCACGACGACGGCTTCGTCTTGCACACCTCTGACGGTGTGATTCACAGCCGCTTCGTCGTCTGGGCGGCCGGGCAGTTCGGTCGACCGAACGACGACCCCTTCCCCGGGGCGGCCCACTGTGTCCACAACTCTCGGGTCGGTTCCTGGGACGCCTTTGCCGACAACTGCGTCTGTGACCCGGTCGTCGTCGTCGGGGGCTACGAGAGCGGTATCGACGCGGCCCTAGCACTCGCTGACCGCGGCGTAGAAGTACTCGTCGTCGACGAGGAGGGCCCCTGGCAATTCCGGGGCCCGGACCCGAGTGAGGTTCTCTCGCCTTACACGAGCCAACAGCTACAGACAGCACTCGAAGACGCTGCGCCGATCGCCCTCGAAGACGGCGTTCGGGTCGAGCGTGTCGAACGCTCGCCTGACCAGTTCGATGCGTCTATCGACCGATTTGACGTGCTCGGAACCGACAGCGAGCGATATTCGACGCGGAATCGACCCGTACTCGCGACTGGGTTCGAGAGTAACCTGGGGCCTGCCGAGGAGCACTTCGCCTACGCCGATGGGCATCCCCAGCTCACGGACCGAGACGAGTCCACCTCGACTCCCGGACTGTTCCTCTCGGGCCCGCAGGTCGCCCACAACGGGCAGAAATTTTGCTTTATCTACAAATTCAGACAGCGATTCGCCGTCGTCGCCGACGAAATCGCCACCAGACTCGGTGTCGACTCGTCACCGCTCGACGCGTACCGTGAGAAGAACATGTTCCTGGAGGACCTCTCCTGTTGCGAACCATCGATGTGCGACTGCTAATGATGACACGAGATACTACCGACGCAAACGCCGACAGCGAGCGTTCGACCGACAGTGCAGCCGACTGGCGGGTCTGCCCGATGACCGGCCGCCAAGACGGGCTCGTGGGAAAATACGACATCTGGCTCTGCCGGCAGTCGTTCCGTGAGCTCGCGCCGAAGATGGGGTTCGAAAAATATGACTGAACCATCTACCCAGTCGAAGACGGAGGGCGAGAAGGAGACAATCGTAGTCGTCGGGAAAGAGAGCGTCGGCAAATCGGCCCTCGTCGCCGGACTCGCCGGAACGACGCCGACCACCGGGAACTTCCGCGGGACGACCGTCGACGTCGAGCGATACGACTCACCGGAGTACGTCTTCGTCGACACGCCGGGTATCCTGCTCGACGCGGACACCGAGACCACCCGAACAGCTATCGAGGCAGTCGACGGGTCCGAGACTGTGTTGTTGGTCGTTCGGGCCACCAACATCGATTCGGACCTCGAGGACCTGTTACCGCTGGTCCAGGGGAAAGTCGGCGCCGTCGCCGTGACGTTCTGGGACAAAGTCGAGAACCAGGCCGACGCTCGTGAGCAACTGGACGCGCTCGCCGGCGAAGTGGGCGTCCCGGTTGTCCCGGTCGACGCCCGAACCGTCACCCCCGCCGTGACGGATGGGGGAGACGCCGTTCCGAACGAGACTGACTACAACCGGCTCCATCGCGCGATAGACGACGCCGACAGGTTTCCCGGGCAGGCCCCTCAGGGCACCGGTATCTCTCTCGAACCACCGACGACGATACTCGAACACACTCTCCTCGGACCCGTTCTCAGTATCGCCCTCCTCTTGTTGCCGGCCGCGGTCGCTGTCCACTTCGCGAACGCCGCTGCCGCTGCACTCTCCCCTCGTGTGGGAACGTTGCTCGAACCTGCGGTGCCAATGGGCGAGCGGGCTTCCGGGGCCGCTCGCAGCGGTGCTTGGCGGCGACTACGGCCTGCTCTCGATGGGTCCGTTTCTGTTCGTCTGGGCCGGCCCGACGATTCTCATCTTCGCACTGTTCATGGCTGTCTACAAACAGAGTGGACTCGTAACCCGCATCACCGCGTCACTGCATCCACACCTTCGACGCGTGGGTCTCACCGGACGGGACCTCGTCCGAGTCGTGATGGGCTTTGGCTGTAACGTGCCCGCGGTCACGAGCACCAGAGGCTGTTCGGACTGCACCCGGCGAACGACCGTGTCAGCTATTGGATTTGGGTCGGCCTGTTCGTATCAGTTCCCGGCGACGCTCGCTGTGTTTGCCGCGGTCGAGATGCCATGGCTCGTCTTCCCGTACATCGCTGTCCTCACGACGACGACACTCATCTACGCCCGGCTGATCGCGCCCGAGCGAGCGCGAACTACGTCACTTGCCAGCGAGAACCGCGCGTTCGCCCAGTGGCCGACGTGGCGGTCTGTGTGGCGCGAAACCAAGACCGTCGTCCGCAGCTTCTTCGTGAAGGCGCTTCCCGTCTTCGCCGGTATCGTTCTCGTCGCTTCGTTGCTGGACTATCTCGGCGTGCTAGACGTACTGGGGGAACTGCTCTCACCAGCAATGGCGATGTTCAATCTCCCCGGTGAGATGGCGCTCGTGGTGGTGCTTGGCTCCATCCGGAAAGACGGTCTCCTGCTACTGCGGTCGGATGGGCTGAGCGCGACGCTGTCAGCGATGACACCGGTACAGGTGCTGACCGCCGTGTATCTGGCTGGGGTCCTGCTTCCGTGTCTGGTGACAGCGATTACGGTCGCAAAAGAACTCTCACCGAGGTACGCGGGAAAGATGATGCTCCGACAGGCGGGGGCCGCTGCCGGCTTCTCGCTGCTCATCGGATGGGGCGGCGCCTTGCTCCTCTGACGATGGCCGGTGAAACGATGACGCTAGTGTTCGAGCTTGACGCTCTTGAGCGAGTCAGGAACCCGCAAGCGGTAGTCGTGGACGCACGGCGGTGGGCCCAGAACGTCTGCCTCACCACGACCGAGCCCGGAGCCGCGGAAACGTTCAGCACGACGAACCACCTCCGATGGGAGTGTCAGGTGGAGCCAGCGGTCTCTACGTTTCAACAGCTCTCTCAGCGGTTCCAAACGGATAGATACGTCTTAGTCGGGGCGTCTTCCGGACGGCCCGACTACCTTCCAGCAGACCAGTGGGACTATCGGAATCTGGCGGTCGCCGCCAAGGTTGCAAACTGGGAGATAGAGACCCAGCAACCTCCGCTCCTACAGCGGTGGGTCGAGCGACTAGCCTCACTCCGCAGACTCCCGGAGTGACACCAATGCGCCGTAGTCGGTTTCAGAGCTATCAGTAACCGGCCGATATCAGCCTGGGAATCCGTTGATCCGCCACGTGTCTGCCGCCCTGTCATCGGAATCGAACTCGGGGGCGCTAATAAGGACGAACGCGCTCTCGTCCGCACCATTCTGAATCTGGCGCGTCGCTTCAGGGGCAATCCAGACAGCATCGCCCGTCTCCATCTCTACTGACTCATCGTCGATTCGAACGTCTGCACTTCCCTGTACCAAGACGTAGACCTCCTCGTGTTCGTCGTCAGCGTGGTCGTGTGGCTTACTGTTCCAGTCCGGGGGACACCGCGAAAATGTCACCCCGACCTGTCGACAGCCAAGTGGCTCACTCAGGAAGTGCATCGCATCCGAAACCTGCTCGACGTCTTCGTAGTTCACTGTCCGGTAGCTCATACAGCCAGTTCTACACGAGGAGTAATAATTTTCTAGGTGGGCTTATCTAGCCTTAGTAACCCCGCTCCACTTGTTGCCAGTCAGATCGCCAGCAACCCTGCGTCGGCGGGACGCGCCGGTATTCGAGAACCGGACCAGAATTCGTTTTCCACCGCTCCTAGTAGTACACAACAGCATGCAGCGTCGTGGATACCTCGCCGTTTGTGGCGCAATATGTGGCGGCCTAGCTGGCTGCAGCGGAAACTCGAACGAGGAGGGCGATGTCACTGCTGGTCCGGCCCGCGACGGATACCCGCCAGAGTCCGGTACGACGCCGACGGACCGACCCATCGACACGTCGTCGTTCGCGACGACGGCTGTCGAGGGTGTCGACGTTCCACTCGCCCCGATAGACGCCACGCACCACTGGTATCGCCGCCGAGCTGCACGGTTCGTTGATGCGAGGGGGCAGGCACAGTTCGACCGGTCTCACATCACCGGCGTTGTGTTGAGTCCGGCACCTGACGGTACCCGAGACGACCCAGTCGAGGCGTGACCGACAGATGACCGCATCGTCTGTTACTGTGGGTGTCCACATCACCTCTCGTCGCTCCGTGCTGCATCGCTCATCGAGAACGGCTACGAACAAGTGTACGTCATCGACGAGGGTTTCTGGGAGTGGCAAGACCGTGGGTATCCGATTTCGGGCGAGGAAGTTTCGACAGAACCAGCAGTACAGCAAATTGCTGGGCGGACGGCAGCCGACTACGCCGGTCAGATGGCGTGGGCGTGGCACGAGCCGACGGGCCAGCGTGAAGCAGCACCTATCGGAGCCGAGGGTGCGTATACCCTCGAACTGCACTTTTCTGAGGTGACGCCGGAGTCGACAATCGTCGTCGAGACGCCCGGCTACCGAGTCGAGGACTCACTCGACAAACTGACTACACGGACTGTGAGGGCCCCGTAATCGAACACACTGGGGCACTCAATCACAGGTACCCTCGGGAGTCACGCCCGGCCGAAATCGAGAGCGACGACCCGGCCATCTCCGTACATGACGAGCGCTTCAGCGTCGCCGTCGTTGTCGATATCTGTCATTGTCGGGTGTGTATAGATCGGTATCTCACGCTCGTACGTCGCAGTGACCTCGCCGGTCCTCGGGTCGACCAGTGAGACCGTCCCATCGTTCGCCGGCGCGACGAGTTCCTGGTTCTCGTCGCCATCGACGTCACCGACAGCCGGTGGCGGCATCATCTGTACGTCAGCGTTGGTCAATCTGGTTCGCCATTCCGTCTGACCGGTTTCGGCGTCTAAGCTGTATAGATCGCCGCTCACGGCAACCGCATACACTTCTTCTCTCCCGTCTTCGTCGCCGTCTGTGACCCCATGGACTGCCGCAAATGTGTCGAGGTCGCGTTCCCAAAGTACGGTCGAATTACCGTCGACCATCACGACAGTTCCGTCGAGTGCCGTCGCGACGACGATTTCGGACGCTGCATCGGCGTCCGCCTGCCCGGTCGTCATCCAAGTAATCGAACTATCGAACGTCACTGGTTCGTCCCAACTAGACGTTCCGTTACCTTCGAAGAGGTGAAGTTCACCGACCCCGCCAGCGGCCACGGCGAGTTCTGTGTCGCCGTCATTGTCGAACTCCCCGACGGCCGGTTGGGCGAACGTCGTCGATTCGAGGTCGCGTGTCCAGACTGTCTCGCTGCTGGCACTGATTACGTAGACCGTCCCCCGCACGTCGACTACCACAGTCTCTGGTCGACTGTCACCGGTGATATTCGCGACGAGTGGCTTCGTGTAGCCGTAGCTGTCAAGATTGTATTCGAACTCCACAGACCCATCTCTCGGATTGTATGCAGTGAGCGTATCCTCGGTAGTCGCTGCGAGCACTTCGTCAGTACCGTCCCTGTCGTAATCTGCGACTGTCGGGTCTGCGATCGAGTGGATGGTACAGTCGGGGACTGCGATCCCTGAGCGCCACTGACGCTCACCAGACGATGCAGCAAGGCCATAGAGCGCACATCGGTCGGTGTTCGCTCGACCGCTAATCGGCGCGTACACGAACTGGTCCCCACCAATCTGTGCGACTGCTGGGGCGTGATGATTGCCGTTGACTTCGCGTCCCGTCTCACTCACCCACAGTACAGTAATCTCTCCGCCCGAATCGGTATCGATGATGAAGCTACCAATGGCGAGGCCACCGAGCGCAACTACCAGCAGGGCAAGCGCGAGGACTGTTCTGGCACGCATCGGTTTACTTTGCATGTGTCACCCCGGTTGTTTGCACCGTATAGCTCGAGAGACTCCGACCGCCCCATCTGAAACTGGCGTGGTATTCACCCCATCGGCCAGGCTATCAATTGCTGGAGCACTTGTAGCAACCCCTGGTTTGGGGCCGTTGTCCCGTAGATACTGACTGAATCCATCCCAGCGTAGCCGTGCTCCCCTGACTCGTCGCGCTCCCAGTAGAGCCAAGCCGTCTCTTCGCCGCCGTCGAATCCCATTTCGTCGACTGGGACCGTCAGTACGAGCGCCTCGTGACTCTCACCGTGGTGGCCATCGAACTCACGGACTTCCCCGTCGTCCGCTGGCCATGCACCCCCGCCATCTTCGACTGTCGACCGGGACCCAAACCGATACCGGACAGGCTCTGTCGTGGGGTCGAACGTTTCACGCTCACCATCACCGTTGAGGAATTCGACGGGATGCACCGCTACCTCAACTGAGTCGTGTTCGTCGACGTCGATGAAATTGTCCGCGTTGTCGGGTTGGACGTCGATATCGAGTTCGTTCGGAAAGTGGGCAGCTGCGAGGCCGCTGGCGGCTGGGACGAATGCCGCCGCTGCCGTCACACCTGCCGCGCCTTTGAGGAGCCGTCGGCGGGTCGTCGTACTCTCTGTCAGTTGTTTCGGGCCGGGCGTTGTTTGTCGCTTTGACATCCTACAATTGACATCCTCCCGCGCCTGAAGACGCGGGAATCCCGACCGCCGTTGGGATATTAGGGTTCGCGGTTCACGACCTGCTCTCGTGGGGCGAAACCGCCCTCACTACGGTCGAACAGGTGAACCGCTGGCTGTGCCAACCAGCCGTTATCCCTATCACCGCCATCCGTGGCGAGACTCGGGAGTACCTTTTGCCGAATGTTCTCCGCACCATTCACGTCCGCGTTCGCAACCGTGTCGCACGCCTCACACACGTACAGCCCACGTTCGACACGCTGGTTGTCGTCGGTGTGACCGCACGCCGAACACGACTTCGACGTGTCACGTTCCGACACCAACTCAACGTCGATGCCTTCGGCTTCCGCTTTGTAGTCCAGAAGTGTGGTAAAGCGGTCGAACGCCCATCCGTGCAAGTCCAGATTACCGTGGTCGCCCCAATTTCGGGACTCACCGTTCTCGTCGTCCTCTCGGATGCCGCCAAGGTCGCCAACCACGAGTTTTCCAACACTTCGTTCGACACACTCCTCTACGATTGCTTTCGAGAGGGTGTGCAAGAAGTGCGTCCGGCGACTCGTTCGCCTGCGGTCAAGACGGGTCGCTTCACGGGACGAGGAATCGTCGCACTTGGCTTTCTTTTTTGTGAAGTAGTATTCGTCTTCTTTGAGTGCGCCACCGGGGTACAACAGGGATTCACCGCCGAACGAGACGGCGGCGAAATTGCAAATCCCGAGGTCAACACCAGCCACCTCGTCGCCCGGCGGTTCCGGGTCGATAGTGGTGCGACAGACGAATTGTAGTCGCCACTCGTCGCGCTTGTAGACAGCTCGAACCTGTTGAATGTCCCACTCAGTCAGGTCAACGTCAGGGCGAGTTTGGTACTCGCACAGGATGAAGTTTGAACGGTGTTCCTTGAGGTTACGGCCTTTCGAGAGGCGAACGCGGGTGAACTGTGCGTCGTGCTTGAAGCCAGCCGCTTTGAACGACACAGTTGAACGTGGGTGGGAGTCTCCGTGTTTGCGGTAGCCGGGCGGTCGGGAACGGTCGTCGCCGTGCCGACGCTTGCCGAACCAGCCGTTGAACGCTTCAGCGAGTTCTTCGAGAACGCGCTGACTGGACTGAGAATGTAAATCCGTGTAGCGTTCGTGGCTTTTGAGTTCGGCTTTGAGTTCCCCGTCATCGGGAATCTCGCCCGTTTCGTCCCACTGTTCTTGTGCGTAGTAACGACCGACGTTCCAGAGTTTTGAGGCGGCCCATCCGAGTTGGTCGAGGTCGTCACGAATCTGTTGCTGGTTCGTGATTGTGGCCTCGAAAGTTCGGACGGTTCGGCTCATTTTCAGGCTTCATAACCGGTTATGAATGCAATTTTATTAATAGTGTCGGTTGGCGTGGAATATCCGGCTTTGCTATCGACGGTAATTGTGTATGGTATTGTCGGATTCATCCTGCGCCTAAAGGCGCAGGTATTCTCCTTGAGTATCTATAACTCGACGGAGCTTCGCTGTATGGCGATTCTGGTCCAATCAACGAATGAGGCCCGACGACGAATAGTCAAGGCTGACAACGCGGCCATCACCATATCGAACTAGTATCTCAGCAGCGTCGTCACCGTCGATATCACGGACCGTCGGGAACGTCCAGACGGGGACATCACGCTCGTAGACTGCGAGTTCCGACCCAGAGTCGGCATCGAGGACGACAACGCGGCCCGTGTTCAATACGCCGATGACCTCCTGTTGTCCGTCGCCATCTACGTCACCTGTCACCGGGGCTGTTGCTGTCGCATCGTCGCTGTCCGAGACAGTCGTCGACCATTCAGTTTCGCCCGTCGCTGCATCGAGTGCGAGGAATCGGCCGGACTGGCCGACGTAGAGTTCAGGGGTTCCGTCGCCGTCCCCGTCGGTCGCCGTCTTGATTCGTGTGTTCGTGAGATCTCGACTCCACTCGGTATCTCCGGTTTCGCCGTCGTATGCTCTCAGCTCCGACGTACCGGCAGTGAATAGTTCGATTGCCGAGTCGTCGTCGACCTGTGCGCTCGCGACGGTCGTCGCGGAACCGTTCCGCTGCCACTTGACTGACCCATCAGCACCGAGCAGGACAGGGCTTCTGCTCGTCCCGAGGAACACATCTGGTCCGCCGTCGTTGTCGACATCCGTTACAGTAGGTTCCCCCCAGACACTCGCCCGAGACCAGCGCGTCTCGTTCAGCGCGACGCGCCACACGACTGTTCCGTTTCCACTGACTACTGCGACGTTCCCCTCGATGTCGCTCGTGACGATTTCCCGCCCGTCAGCCGGAGTGACGTTCGCCACTGTTGGACGGCCATAGCCGTACGTCGGGAGTGACACTCGCCACTCCTCAGAGCCGTTGGTCGCGCTGTACGCGACGAGGGCGTCCTCTGTCGAAGAGACGATGACTTCGAGCGTGCCGTCACTATCGACATCCTCGATGGCCGGTTCGGTCAGGGCGTGCGTGAAACAGGCATCGGCCGGGACACCTGTTCGCCACATCGTCGAGCCGTCCGTTGGGTCTAGGCGGACGAGCGCACACGATGTATTCGTGATGGGTGCGTCGCTGTTCGGGACTTCCGCCACCGGAGCGACGATGACATCTCCCTCGGGGCCGACACCGACGGCGTGGTGGTTGGCTCTGTTGTCGCGGGGCGTCTCACTCACCCACTGCTCCGTGAGCTCACCACCGCCGGAGAGGCCCAGCCCGATCACGACGAGGGCAGCGAGCGCAACGAACACCGCGACGAGACCCAGAGCCGTTCGACGTCGCATATCCGTTCGTAGCCCTGCTGCGTCAAATGCCTGCCTTTCGCTCTGAGTGATTCGAGAACCGTACCACGGAGGTTTTTGCGTTGACATCGCTTACCGTCGCATAATGGCACGACATCGCCCTGGTCGGGGCGCTCTAACCGGTCTCTCCACCGTGTTGCTCTTCGTCCTCGTCCCGGGCGTCGCCAGTGCCCACAACGTCGGCGGGACGCGCTTCGACGCGCCGCTGCCGCTGTCGCTACTGTTCGCGGGCGCAGGTGGGACGGTCGCGCTCACTGGTATCTGGCTCGCCGTGACCGACCGCTCGGCGGCCAACGTTGGAACGTACACCGTGACGACGCTAGATGTTCGCAAAGTCCGGTGGCTGAGCCGGGTTGCGGCGGGGGTATTCTTCATCGGCGTCCTCACCGCGGTTGTCGTCGGATTTCTCGGCCGGCAGGTCGCCGCAGAGAACTTCGCGACGGTGTTCACCTGGTCGGTCTGGTTTCGCGGACTGGGGCTGGTCGCGATTCTCGTCGGTTCTCCCTGGCGGATGCTCTCACCGTGGCGTGCCCTCTACCGCGGCCTCTGCTGGCTCGAAGGTGACGAACTCGCTCTCTTTGATGGCTACCCCTCGTGGCTCGGTTCCTGGCCTGCTGTGGCCGGCTTCGTCGTCCTCATCGGCATCCTAGAGAACCTGACAGTCGTCCCGCAGTCACCAGCACTGACGACAGTCCTGCTCGGCATGTACGCGCTCGCCATGGTCGGCGGGGCCGTCCTGTTCGGCCCGGTGTGGTTCGACCGTGCCGACCCGCTGGGTGTCCTCTACCGATTGTTCGGTCGCGTCGCCGGTGTGTCGACTGCACGGTCCGCTGGGTCGATCGAAATATCGTTTCGACCCCCATGGCGCGGCTGTACGTCGCCCGTCACCGGTCCCGCCGTGGTGGTGTTCGTCGTCGCAGCCGTCTACACTGTGAGTTCCGACGGTTTCACCAACACACGTCAGTACCAGTCGCTGCTATTCAGTGCCCGTGACCTGTTCGTGACTGGGTCGGGGATGGAGGTGCTACTCTACGTCGCCGGACTAGCGGTGTTCATCGGCGCGTTCGTCCTGACTGTGCTCGTCGGGGATTCCATCGGTCTCACCGGGCAGACCGACGACGCTGTCGCAACGGATGGCGGCCGACTGGCGTGGCTCGGCGCCGCGCGAGCGTTCGCACCCACCGTGCTCCCAATTGCGGCCGCGTACGACGTCGCCCACAACTACCCCTACGTGATACGGAGTACCGCCCGCATCCTCGAACTGAGCGCGAACTCCCTGGGTTTCGGTGTCCAGTCACTCGAACCACTGGGATGGCTCTCGATACCGGTATTCTGGGGCTCGCAAGTGTTCCTCATCGTCGTCGGGCACGTCATCGCTGTCGTCGCAGCCCACACCGTCGCTGTCGAACGCTACCGCTCTCTGACGGCGGCTCGCAGAGGACATCTCCCGCTGCTGGTGTTGATGATTGGGTACACTGTGCTCTCGCTGTGGATAATCTCCCAGCCCGTTGTGAGGTGAAAGGCGTGGATACAACACCCGGTCGAGCAAAGTCAGTTCGACACATCCAGATATGCGGATCGCTAATGGGTGACCGTCCGTGACACTGCTGCACGCAACAACGGGGGTTGATTCACTGTCCCTACTGGTTTTCATCACCATCGCGGCTTTGGGGACGGCCCTACTGTTGGGCATCGCCATAGCCGCGTTCATCCAGCGGCGGTCACAGTCTTACCTATTGGTGGTGCTTGCGTTCGGCGCCCTGTTTGGCCGCTCCGTCGTCGCTGGCGTCAGCATGGTCGGGCTGCTCTCGCCCGCAACCCATCATCACCTCGAACACGGGATGGATGTCGTGTTGGTCGCCGTTGTCGTCGCTGCAGTGTACTACGCCCGAACTATGACAGAACAATCGATACAGCAATGACAGAGCAACGAGACCGAATCAGAGAATTCGTCGCCGCCAATCCGGGCGTCCACTTCAACGAAGTCAAGCGTTCACTCGACCTCGGAACTGGCCAAGTGCAATATCACCTCCGGAAGCTCGAACGGAGTGACGATGTGGTTGGGAAATCGCTCTACGGCCGGAAGCACTATTATACCCCAGAATACGGCGAATGGGAGCGTGGGGCATTGGCAGTGTTACGCCGTGAAACTGCCCGAGATATCCTCGTCTATCTCATCTCGAACGGTCCCACAGCACCGAACTCAGTTGCAGGGGGCTTAGAAATCGCTCGGAGTACGCTCGAATGGCATCTCAACCATCTTGTCGAGCAAGAACTTGTTAAGAAAAAGCGCGACGCACAGAACCGCGTGACACTGGAACTCCTACACCCCGAGGAGACAACCCGTATGCTGCAAGAGGTCAAGCCCTCCGTCGCGAACCGGTTGGTCGATAGGTTCACACGGCTTGTCGACGGTCTGCTTGAGACTAATACGTCCGATACCGATAAATAAACATTTCTTTAATAATCTGTAAAATAATCCGATATACAGCCGAGCAGAATTTGAGACCACCCTCCTCAATGTATTTAGCCTGAATCAGTATAGGTCGAATAATTAGCATTAGTTGCTTGGTTTGGTGACAGTCTCGAGAATCTCGCTCATTTGCCTCCCCTCCTGGGAGCCAACTGGTTCGTGGGGCATACAGCCTCACGTTCATCAGCGAAGATACCCTCTTCCGATCGATCTCGATCACATAGCCGACTCTTTTGAGGACCCCAAGATTTACTGTTCCGAGTTTCGTAACTCTATACAACTATGTCGTACGATACGGATCACGTCCGGAACGCCGGCCGAACCCCTGAACGTATCACAGGGATTCACGCGTTCACGGACTTGGTTGATAATATTGCTCTTGCTGGCCTCTATACCAGTATCCGCAGCAAAGGGACTGCGACCGGCCCTGAACTCGTTGACGAGGCGGCTGTCTCGAAGAAAACGGTGTACGACTATCTCCACAAGCTCGAACGTGCGGGACTCATCACCGAGGCCGGTTCGGAAAACGGCGCTGCTACGTACGCTGCCGAGGACTTCGAAATGACTCTGACGGTACGGGACGTAGCCGTCTCCATCACACCGGAACTGGTCAAGGTACTGAGCCGGCGGGACGAGTATTCCGTTATCGACCGCGTCCTCGAAGAGCAGGGACTCCTGACGTTCGCTCTCGCACACGATCTCGTGATGGCTCACAACGAAGGAGATATGACTATTCGACAGATCGGCGAGCTCACAGGGCTCTCTTCCGGGATGACTTACGACCTTGTCGACGCAATCTACGCGGTTCGAGGCTTCGGCGAAGAACTCTCTAGTCCGAAGACGTACACGCCAGACAATGTAGACGGTGAGCAACCTGATACAGACTCGGCTAAGAAATGAACGTGGGGGAGCAGCGAGACATATACACGGCGAACATCGTCGATACCGTCGTTTTTCGGAGCCTCGGGAAACCCCCAACCCACATCTT